>NPID01000403.1_pt1 | contig 92344 bp, 79 predicted proteins | sample 8637491 | NCBI WGS metagenome assembly NPID01 (sample SAMN07420843, study PRJNA396082) | bioreactor metagenome | isolation source: sample BA6 brine-fed electro-methanogenic bioreactor BA | place: Japan: Kochi | collected 2016-06-14 | reverse complement strand
CGCGAAAACTTTAGAGATATGGGGGTAAAGTAAAACGGCATTTGTTCCCAAAAGCTGAATATCACTCGATTTCTAGATAGTGTCCTTAAAACGTGTAACTATTCACCTATCTCGAATTGGGATTAGCTTTCCATCACTGGCCTCGTGAGATCTCTAAGAATTGCCCTTAGGATGCTGCTTATGGTTGGCTGAATAGTTGCAAATACCTTAGTTCAGTGGTCAAAGTGGAGCCGGACGCGACTGATGCCGTTCTTCTGGTCGAGCTTCACGGAGTTTGCGTACCTCTTTATCATGAAACCCGAGAGACTGATCGCAGCTCGATCATCCCTCAAAATATCATCTTCGCTGGGCCTCGTTGACGGAAGATCAAGAGGCAGTCCTCTGTACTGGGCCTCAACGTCCAGGTTGAACTCATCGAAGCTGACGTCGACTACGATATCGCCCTCTGCGAGCTTAGAAGAGGAGACCGCCTCGAAGAGCTCGTGAATGGCTGATATGGCCTTATAGATCACCTCCTTTCTTGCGCCCCAGGTGGCCCCCTGCTTCTCCATGAAGTTGAAGATCGAGTCGGCGTCGTCGACCCCTGGCTTCAGGACGAGTCGCTGCCGTTTTGATATGCCGATTCTGAATATAAGGTTCAGAAAAACCACCAGCACTGCTGCCAGGGATAGAGAAGAGCTGAATATAGGCTTTAGTAGGATAGGGACGTTCTCGTAAAGCTCGGGAAGGGCGTCAACGGAAAGCCCCATGATCAGGGGTATCCCCACAAGGAACGTCCTTCTCGCGTCGAGCATCCTCGACATTATTATCTGAAACCCCGCAAGGATCATGAAGCTGACGGAGTATATCAGAGTCGCTCCCATCACCGGCTTTGGCATCACTACGAATACCATGGCGAGCTTTGGAAGGAAGGCGAGAAATACTAGAAGTCCACCGATGGCAAAAGCGGTCTTTCTGCTCGTCGCCCCGGTCCCTATGGAGAGGCCGATGTTGCTCGACGATGTGGACTGTCCCAGACCTCCCACCAGGCCGCCGATTACATCGCTCATCCCGTCGGCCAGAATCCCCTTGCTGACGTTCTTCATGTCGGTCCGCTTCCAATCGACGTCGTTGATCTTCTGGCAGGTGGTTATATCGCCCACCGTCTTCAGAGTGGAGCAGGTTACCGCTATCAGAAATGGCAGCATCAGGGCGAGGTTGATGGACCAGCCAAAGTAGTCGAGGTCGGGAAACGCGATGATAGGAGCCTCGGTGAAAAGCTCGAGGTGAGAGGCGTTCAGGATACCCAGGGCGACGGAGGCAAGATAGCCGAAGGTCATCCCCACCAGGACCGAGTAGAGCCTTATCTTCCCTCGAGACCAGACGCTGATTCCGACCATCGTTCCCAGGGTGACAAGAGCCACCACCAGTTCGGGGAGCTCGGTTATGGTATCGGTGGCGTCTCGGCCCATCAGGTTCGGAAGGGCCACGGGGATGACGGTGATTCCAACCATCGCCACCACAAGCCCTGTTACTTCCGGGGGGAATAGGACCCGGAGCCTGTGCATAATTCGCGACAAAAACACCTCAAAAAGCCCTGCTATCGAGGTCATTCCGAAGAGGACGTGAAGTCCTCCGACGTTTGCCGCCATGATGGACGCCGATAGATATGACGGCCCGCAGAGCGACGGGCAGAGGTAGCCTGACCCCATACCCTTTTTGTCAAGAGCTTGGAGCATCGTCCCGATGCCTGCAGCCAGCATCGACATGCTGACCATGAACTCCGCTTGTTGAGGAGTTCCGCCGATGGACCTCACCACCACCACCGGAAATATGAGGCTGATGGATACAAGGAATACGTGCTGAAGTCCGAGAAGAAGGTTAGTCGGGAGTGGCGGGTCGTCATCGACTCCGTAAGTCAGCTCAGGCGGTTTCTTAGGCATTTGTGGTCCCAGTCAATACGTAACAGTAAGAACTTATAAATTTATCGATAAGATATTTATAATCACCTCCTTAAAATATGATCTTGTCGGTGCCTGAAGGTCATCGTAAGAATGTTCTTTCCATCTCGCCGCTCGTATTTCACCTCGTCCGTCAGAGTTTTGATGAAGTATATCCCAAGCCCCCCCACCACCCGCTCCTCCAGGGGGAGGTCAAGGTCGGGGGTTGGTGCTTCCAGGGGGTTGAAGGTGACCCCATCATCTCTGATCTCCACGACGACCATATCGTCTCCTACCTCGCATTTTACGCGGATCTCGCAAGATCCGCCGTACCTTATTATGTTGGTGCAGGCCTCGTCCACTGCCATCACGAGATGATACCTCTCGCGATCAGCGAGCGACGATCCTCTCACCGAGCCGAGGACGAAATCGGTTATCCTGGTCAATTCGTCCAGGGAGCTTCCGGTTTTTAGCTCGAAGCTGGTCCTCATGCAGTCTTCTCCCCCTTCAGCACCATGAGGGTTATGTCGTCGAACTGGGGCTCTCCTTTGCTGAATACGATAACCTCAGCGGTTATCTTCTCGACGAGGGCTGCAGCGGATAGGTGGCTGTTCTTCCTTACGATTTCGACGAGTCTATCGACCCCGAACTGGTCGAACCCTTCATCAACGGCTTCTGTCACGCCGTCAGTGTAGAAGACGACGACATCCCCCTCATCAATCTGGATCACCCTCTCCTCCATCTCAAACCTCTCTACTACGCCCATGGCGATCCCCCGAGCCTTCAGAAAGGTGAGATCGCCGGTACCGCCGTTCAGGACGACAGGAGGGTTATGGCCGGCGTTGACGTACCTGAGTGTCCGGGATTTCTGGTTTAGGATCGCATAGAAAAGGGTCACGAACATCCCCGACTTAGCGTCGGCGGCGATCAGGTCGTTAGCCTTCTCTGCGACCTTTGACACAGCTTTGTTTCCCGTCGCGGTGGCCCTGACCATAGCTCGAGAGAGTACCATGAAGAGGGCTGCGGGAACGCTCTTTCCTGAGACGTCGGCGATGACAAGGCCGATCTCATCATCTGATATGGGGATGAAATCGTAAAAGTCGCCTCCCACCTCCTTGGCTGGGTGGCTGACAGCCGCGAGATCGAAGCCCCTCAACGATGGCACAGACTCTGGGAGGAAGCTCTGTTGAATCTCGTGGGCGATATTGAGCTCCATCTTCTTTTTTTCAAGCTCATCGAAGTACAGATCCCGCTCCTCTTCCGTCTCCCGCTCTTTTATCAGGTTCGATATCATGAAGGCGAAGATGAACATGCCTATGGAATTTGAGAGGATAATGGGGAGGCCAACCTCTTCTACGACCATGACAGCTTCCGAGTACGGGTCTGAGATCAGAAGGACGAGGAGCATATGGAAGGCCTCGACGAAGGCCGAGAATATCACCGACCCACCCACCCCCAAGAACTTTCTCCGGTTTAATATGTAAACCGCGCCGCCTAAAACTCCAGCAAAGACCGTGGCCATCGAACATGCCAGCCCCGTGAACCCGCCCAGAAGGTAGCGGTACCCGCCACCGATCAAACCGGCCCCTAGCCCGACGATCGGCCCTCCCACGAGCCCCCCGATCATCGGACCCAGGTCTCTGACGTTGGCGATCGCCCCGAAGATCTCCACCCCTGAGACTGTTCCGAAGATGGAGAAGCCGCCGAAGATTAGAATCAGAAAAGCCTGGTTATCTAGGGTGAGCATTCCATTGAGGACCTCAGAGAAGCGCCTTGTCCTGGTGATCAGATATGCCGCCACAATGATGACGCAGATCTTGTCGATCAGGGTTAGAAGGAGGGTTCCGGAGAAAGCCACAATCTTCGCCTTCCTGTAGTCGTTCCTCTAAGAAGGGGCGGGACCGGGGGCTAGCCCCCTCGGCGGAAATCGTCCGCTGCCTCTTCTTCGCCGTTGTATATTTTGAATAGCTGGGTGAACCCGGCGATCTCGAAGGTCTCCCTGACGTACGGCTTGAGAGAGGCGAGCTTAAGATCGCCATCTAGGCCCCTCAACTTCTTTAAGGCCGATAGCATCACCCGCAGCCCGGAGCTGCTGATGTAATCAACCCTCTCCAGGTTGGCCACGATCTTTCTCCATCCATCGCCAATCAGCCCCTCAATATCAGCTTTCAGCTCTTCTGACGATTGGGCGTCGAGTCTCCCCGCTGGAAGAACGATAATCACGTCGCCTGAACTTTTATTATCGAGTTTCATCGGATCATCTCAATTTGGATCTCAGGCCGCATGAACTGGATCGTGGATCTGAATATAACCTTCATCACCTATATCTGATCAAAATTCTCCGATAAATATCTTCTTGATCCACTACCTCTTAGGGGGCATACGATAGCTCTCTCTATGAGCCGATCATTCGGCGATGCGAAGCGGCGCCGGATGAGTAGCATCGGCCCAAATCAAAATGGTTACTGATAACAAAAAATATTTCTTGTGCGCCGCAAGGTGTAGCCCGCCTTCAAGTCCTCGCTGGACTGTTGACGTATATCAGCCCCCCTTCCCTCCCGATCTCAGCCGCCTTCACATCGTCGTTCGAAGCGCGTCGGCTCGGATCGCCCAGCTTATGAGGCTTTTTATTCAGAGAAAAAACTCATCGAGATTCCCGGTGCACTCCCAACTTTTGATCCTTCCACTAAGGTCCCGCCGCAGAGAGACATCGACCGCTGCAGAAACTTCAGCTCAGCCTCCCGGAAGGGGTTGACCAGCTTCGGACCGGTGCCCGAGATGCTGGCCGATACCGAGCCGCAATGTCTGACTGTCTCAATGGCGATCTCCATAGATCTTGCAGCAACGAGCCTTTCGAGTACGTCTATGACCAGATCAGAGAAACGGTCTGCATCGATCAAAACCTCTGGCAGATCTTCGGCCCTATTGAAAACGAAGTTCGCCCTTTCGGCCAGGTTCACATGAAGGATGCGAGCCCTTAAGGCCTGTAGGTACTCCTCTTCGGTCTCGGCGGCAAGAATCGCATCTTCATTGTAGGGCTTATGCCTGAACACTTCCAGGGAGGCGGAGATAACCGAATTGAGGTCTTTCGGGCTGAGGTTTTGATAAGGCTGAAATCCCCTGAACGTGACCGTATAATCGTTCAGAAGCCTCTCAACCCGCCTCAATAGATGATCCTCAAAGAGCCCCTCAACGCGTTTCTTCTCGAAGATCCTCTCCAGAGTTCCGACCGTCTTCCCCGCACTGAGCACTAGCTCGATGTCGAGCATTTCATCTGCCCCGTGTCTTGAGAGGTGACGGTCCATGAGTGAGAATATCTCATCGACGGCCACGGCGTCCACCAGGCCCTCGGCGTCCCTCGCGGCCTCAGTCTCCTCAAGATCCTCAAGAACGCTGGACGTGAGAATCAGCCTGCCGGTTATGATGGTGAAAAGCCTGTCCAGCTCCCGCAGAGCCGTATGAGAGTAATCAGCCGTCAACTTCGCCCAATCATGATCTATCACGGCGATATCATCCTCCAGCGACCCCGTATACTTGTGCAATCTTACAAGTGTTCTTTTGACAGTTTCGGTATCCATCGGTCTGCCGTGGCCTGGGCAGCAAATGCGGATATTCCTGTTATCCAAAATCCACAGAGCCTTCTCGATCGACGCCATCAGTTCGTCCCGAGACCATCCGGGAATTCCAGCGACCCCAGGATTGGAGGCGAAGAGAAGGTCGCCCAAAATCAGCGTGTCTCCGATGCGGATGCTCACGCTGTCCGGACTGTGGCCGGGGGTGTGAAAGATTTCGAGCTGATCTCTGCCGCCCATCTGTACATTTTGGCTGTTGATGGTCAGGCCGTCGCCGATCCGTCTCGACAATGTTTCGTATTCGAAGGTCACGCCGTTGTCTAGGGTAAGACGCCTCTGGACCCGAGCTTTCAGATCACTTTTGGATAGAAGCTCAATCTCCGGTGAGATCGGGTCGATCTTCTTTCCGAGAAGTCGGGAGAGTGTCATATCAGGGTCCCCCCTTTCCAAAGCCAGGGCACCTCGCTCCTGTACCGCGAGAGCAGCTTGATCAAAGCATTCAAGCAGATCCCTGCGATTGAGCTGGAAAGAGTGGTCGGCATGGATGTGAGTCAGGTAAACCATCAAGGGCCTCGGACTCTTGTCGTATAGATTGAAAAGCACCTCCATCAGCTGATCCGTCTGATCGTCGAGGCCGCCCGGGTCGATGAGGGCCAGCTGATCTTCGGATGAGATGATATAAGAGTTTGAGGACATCATATCGATCGCCCTGATGTAAGGGTAGACCTCCGTCTTTTCAGTCCTGCCTACGGGCTGCAAAATTTCTGACTCCATTCAAAATCATCTCAAAATTCTATCTACCTTTGTATTCGATGCTATGTATCCCATGATCGATCATTCCGTCCAGGATAAGATCTGAATAATCTACCGCATATTTAAATGACTTGCCGTTTCGGCATTGTTCGATCAGGAAATTCAGGTTATCTCGTCAGATCCTGGGTAGATACGACCACGATGGGAGCATTATGTGATCCACAAACACGACATGATTAATCAGAAGGAAACGTCTGGAGTTTTGAGATGGCTTCCTGGCTTGGCTTTTCATTTTATGAGCTTTTTTAAAATTTTTTTGCGAGGTAGTCATCTTCTCTTCAGCTGGAAGACGGAGACGAACATTCTCTTCTCGGCCGGTAGGATATATCGCAGAGTCCTCTCGACCTCGTCTTTGGTCGTCCCGCCCGCGATGATCAAACCTTCAGTCACCGCAAACCAGCCCTCTTCGATTCCGATGTCTCGAAGCCGCCTTCTGTAGGTTCTGGCGTAAACCTTTCCCATCTCCTGGTGGTAGAGGGACATCAGTTCTGGATCTTTGTGGATAAGCTCCCCTATCTCCTCCCAGTGGATCTCGCGGCTGTTTTCGTTTTTCAGATAGATCTTCAGCTTCTCGGCATCGCTCGGCTCAGCTTTTTCGGGATGGAACGGAAGCGCAGTTATGATTCCAAAGCGCATCTTGGCTTCGTTGTACTGGTCGTCAAAGCCCCGGCTTATACCTTTTCCGATGATGATGTTGTATGGTGTGAGGATACCATCGTACAAGATCGTGTTTTCGAAAGGCAGTAAGACAGTTTCGACAAATATCGGAAGATATGACGGGTCTATCAGCTCCTTCAAGGGAGTGTAAAGCCCCAATACACCGTAGGCCTTAGGAGGTTCTTCAGCGTCGAGAAATACGGTGTATTTCTTCAGGTGGCGAACGATGCAGAACCTGCCTTTGAGGCAATTTTTCCAGCTGGCTATGATCTCGAGATCTTGCCAAGATAGGCTCATAGGATTTTCCCGGATAAAGTCATCGATCAGATCTGGCTGGTCGAACAGCTGATATCTCAGCTTCGCAATATCGTTCAAGGAACAGTGTTCGATATCTTCTGGTGACTCCACATTATCCAAAACTTTAAGAGTCTCATTAGCATAATACAGAAGGGGCCAATAGAGGTCGTAAAAATGCAAAATCTCTTCTTCTGAAAGCCCCATCGATTCTCACCTAAAGTCCATAAAGCACGCGTTTAGTTCTCGCCACAGGCTTATTGAGCATGTTCGAAAGCTCTACCTATCAAATAACAATGTCACTCTCTTCGAACCCCCATGTCAACGCCGGTCTAAAACTGTCCAATTATGGCGGTATAAAACTGTCCACCTACAGATAAGGCTTCTGCTTGACCACATCGAACTGAACCATGTTGGCTTGTGGTGGAGCTAAAACGTGATCAATCCATTGATACAACTCTCGGCCAGGTCCTTCGATATATGGGATGGGTCCGGACCGACCGTTCGGAATCCGGTGAAGAGGTGGCGGGGCAGATAATATCCCACTCCAACGATGAAAATCTTTAATATGACCTTCAAGCCGTCTCTTCGCGTGAAGGTATTGCTCTATGAAGTAAAATTCAACTTCATGCAGCCTAATTTGAATCGAAATTCAACTTCATGCAGTCTAGGCTTGAATATAACGCGAAATCATACCGTCAAGAGGAGATGAAGCAGGGTCCCGACGATCGTCGCCGAAAAGAGCATGATCACCGCCGATCTTACCGTATTTTTCAGCCCCAGCTCCTTCATGAAGACGACGAAGGTGGCGACACAGGGGAAGTACATCGCCAGGACCACCGAGGCGACGACCAGCTGGCCTGCAGTCATTCCCAGGGGCGCCAGCATCCCCACCGCCACGTCCTTTCTCAGAAACCCGACGATCATCGTCGCCGCGGCGTCCTTGGGAAGGCCGAAGAGACCGGTCACTATCGGCTGGGTCAGGCTTCCGACGGCATCGACGATCCCGGTGATGAAGAGTACGTTCATCAGAAATACCCCCAGGAGGACGTAGGGGACCGCCTCCTTAAGGAAGTACTTCGACCTCATCCAGGTCTTCTTGAAGAGGGCTCTGCCGTCGGGGACTCGATAAGGCGGGATCTCCAGGAATATCTCCGGCGACTCGCCGCCGATGATCCGGGAGAGGATGAAGCCGGCGGTGACGAATACGAGGGCGAGGGTTCCGTAGACGAGGGCGATGTACCGGAGGCCGAAGGGGCCGAGGAGCCCCCAGATCATGGCGTTCTGGGCGGCGCAGGGGACCGAGACCGCCATCAGGGTGGCGGCGAGGTACCTCTGCTTCGGCGACTCCAAGGCCCTCGTGGCCATAACTCCGGGGACGTTGCAGCCCAGGCCCAGGATGCAGGGGACGATGGCCGCTCCGTGAAGGCCGACCCGGTGCATCAGGGCGTCGACGAGGACGCTGATCCGCGGAAGGTAGCCTACGTCTTCGAGAATCCCCAAAACGATGTAGAAGGGGATGACAAACGGCATCACCATCCCCAGGGGGACGTAAAGGCCGGTGGTGAGAAGGCCGAAGGAGGTCTCGATCTCTGGCGAGGTCCCGATGAGGATGTCGCGGAGGATGCCGGTGGCATGCTGGCCTACAACGTTGGTTATGAAGGACCCATAAATGGCGAAGACAGGATCGAGTATGTAGTCGATGAGAAACTCCCCCAGCCTGATCACTCCGGTGAAGGATAGGTAGAGGACGAGGAGGCCGAAGGGTATCCCGAAGAGGGGCTTGATCGTCGCCTCCTCCAGCCTCTCCAGGATGGTGGGGTGCTTGTGGACGACCCGCTGAGACCTCTCGACGATCTCGCCGACCCTCGCCCACCTCTGGTCCCCTGACCCGAACCGGACGGGTTTGGGAGTTCTCGCCTCCGGTATCGCCTCTACCAGCTCTCTTATCCCCTGGCCGCTGACGGCCACCGCCGTCAAGACCGGGACGCCGAGCTCTCGCTCCAGCGCCTCTACGTCGATGTTTATCCCGGTCCTGGTGGCAACGTCCCAGAGGTTCAGGACCACCACCGTGGGGAGGCCCCTCTCCAGGATCTGGAGGGTGAGGTTCAGGTTCCGTTCCAGGTTGGTGGCGTCGACGACGTCGACGACTACGTCGGCCCCCTCCTCGAAGATATCCCTCGTAACCTCCTCGGCCCTGCAGGAGGGCTCAAGAGAGTAGACGCCCGGCGGGTCTATCACCTCGGAGCTCTCCCCTCCGATGGTGGTCTTGCCCATGGTGTACTCGACGGTGGTTCCCGGGTAGTTTGAGGATATCACCTCGATCCCGGTGAGCCTGGAGAATACGACGCTCTTTCCGACGTTGGGGTTTCCCATCAGTATAATCTTCAAAACCGGAAGCTCCCATCTAACTTTAGGATTTTATCAGATGTGATCAGAGACGACCAGATCGGATACGATCGGACCAGAACTCGGAAGGTCTGCTCGGTCTGTCACAGCAATCTCTTATATCGCTTTTGGCCCTTTTGATATCCAGGTCAGCTTTATCACCGATGGTTGCGCTATTTAGAAACGTATGGAGTATGACCACCGACGTCACGCCGGAAATGCAGGGGACCTATGGAAGCACCTGATCTTGGCCGAGGTGGCCGATCACCTCTTCGATGCCGGAATCCGGATCTACGTCGAGAGCCACGCCGGATATCCCGAGTACGTCCTTTCGCCCGGCGGGGAGTGGGAGGGTGGCGTCGGAAGGCTCTGGCTCTACCGAGAAGATCTGGAGGGATACGCATACTTTCAGATTCTAGGGGACTTGAACCCAAAAGGGCTTGAGCGGTATCCGGGGTCTGCGTCCATCGTCATCGAGCTTGCCAAAAGACGCGGCCTGGATATCAGGGCCGAGCTCTGGGACAAAAGCTCCGAGGTCGAGGAGGGCTGGAGATCACTTGAGAACGGCTGGAGCGTACCGGGCCTGCATTTTCATCTCGGCGACGGGTTTTCTGGTGCCGGCGGGCTGACCGACCAGCTTTACGAACCACCGCTTCTTCTCGTCGATTCGCCCTACATCGCGGAAGGCGACGCAATCCTGGTCGAAGAGCTGATATCGCGGTCTGCGGCAGCGGGGTGGATCGCCCTCTCCTGGCAGATGCTGGGCCTGGAAACGTCCCCGAACCCAGCTTGTGACCATCGAGAGTTCGTGCTCTGTTTTGAAGAGGCGGGCCTCGTCTGCGGTCCTATGGAGGGAGCCGTGATGATCCTCGCCTGGGATGAGGGGGCCTTTCCGGCCCGAAAGATCGACGGCCTGATCGAAACGCTTGAGGGGATCGAGAGGCAATTCCCCAGGATCGCGACCCTAATGTCAGAATCTTTTTAAGGTATATCGATCCAACTTATAGCCTCAGGGGTAATTGCTCTTGCGCAGAGTCTTATGTTATGTCCTGGCGGCGTTCCTCCTGGTCGCCCTCTACGGCGTGATCTTCATGGAGCTGATGAGCTTTGAGGGGCAGCTCGATAACGTCGATCCGGTGACCGCAGTCTACTGGGTGATCATCACCATGACCACCGTGGGGTACGGAGACGTGGTCTTCGAGAGCCTTCCCGGAAGGGTCTTCAGCTCCGTGGTGGGCCTCTCCGGGATAATCATCCTCTTCGCGGTGGCCCTACCCCTGATCGTCACCCCAGGGCTTGAGCGTCTGAGCCGCGAGCTCCCCTCAAAAGCTCCGCCGAAGATGAGAGATCACATCATCATCTGCGGCTACAACCCCATCGTCGAGGCCCTGGCGGAGAACTTCCGGAGACAACGGGTTCCCTTCCTGGTGGTCGAGAGGTCTGAGGAGACGGCTCGAAAGATCAACAAGAAGTATCAGGTGATATGGGGAGACCCGGCCGAGAAGGGCGTCCTTGCGAGCGCCAACATCGGATCGGCAAAACTTCTCATCGCCAACGAGAGGGACGAAAGGAACGCCGACATCGCCCTCACCGTTCGGGAGATCTCGGACGTGGAGGTGGTGGCCCTGGCCGAAGATCTGGCTCGGGCCCGGTTCCTCAGCTACGCTGGGGCATCGAGGACCATATCGCCAAAGAGCCTCCTTGGAACCTTCATCGTCCAGATCACCTCTCCTCCCCGGAAGGGGGTATTTCCTGGGGCGGTCAAGCTCTTCGGCGCCGTTCTGGTGGAGCTTCCCATCTTTCCGGGAAGCCCTCTGATCGGTAAGGTGGTTCACGACCCTGCCCTGAGCGAGACGGGCGCGAGGGTGGTGGGGATGTGGCAGAGGGGCAGATTCATCTCCATCCCCAAAGAGGAGGTGATCAGGTGCCACTCGGTGCTGATGGCGGTGGGGGAGGCCGAGGCCCTGGACCGGCTGAGAGATCTGACCATCGGGCCTCCCCGGGAAGGGCCGATGATGCTGATCGGCTACGGAGACGTGGGAAGGCGGATAGTCAAGGTCCTCTCCGATAGGGGGGCGTCCCTCTCGGTGGTGGACAAAAGGGAGCTCTGCGACGTTCCTTTCCGGCACGTCGCAGGGGACGGCACCTCCGAGGAGGTTCTGGTGGAGTCGGGGGCGAAGGAGGCGGTGGGGATTCTGATCATGCTCAACGACGACTCCGACGTCGTCTTCTCCACCCTTCTGGCGAGGAACCTCAACGGCGACGCCTTCATCGTGGCGCGGGCAAACCACGTCAGCTCGGCGGAGAAGATCTACCGTGCCGGGGCCGACTACGTCGCCTCGGTCCCCATCGTTGCAAGCCAGATGCTGGCACGGATCGCCCAGAGGCAGGAGGAGGAGTTCACCATGATCTACGAGGAGCTGGAGATGGCCCGGTTCCGGGTGGGCTTTGGGTCGCGGCTGGTCGGGAGAAGCCTGGGAGAGCTGAACCTTCCAGAAAAAGTTGGCTGCACCGTGGCGGCCATGGAGAGGGACGGAAAAGGCCTCCTCGACATCGGTCCCGAGACGGTGGTGGAGAGGGGAGACCTCCTGGCGGTGATCGGAAGCTTCGAGAGCATAGAGAAGTTCGGCCGCCGCTACCGCTGGCGTAACCCTCTTCGGCGATAGCAAGGAAGAGCAGGCCAAAAGCCCCCCTCTGGCGGAACAGGATGAAGACGAAGAAGGACGAAGAAAGACTGAGAAAGATGGAGACGTTCAGATGAAAGAAGGTCCTTACGGCTCCAGTTACGAGCGGGAGAGGGAGATCTGGCCAGAGAAGTTCGCGAGCCTTCCCGCGATATTCAGGATGATCCACCCGGGGGACCGGATCTTCATAGGCACCGGGTGCGGCGAGCCCCAATTCCTCCTCAGTTCCCTCGTCGAGTACGTCAAAAGCAACCCCAAGGCCTTCTTCGAGGCGGAGGTGATCCACGTCTGGAGCCTGGGGGTCGCCCCCTACGCCGACGAGAAGCTGGCGGATAACTTTCGGCTCGACTCCTTCTTCGTCGGAGACAGCACCCGGGACGCCGTCAACCGGGGCGCTGCCGACTACACCCCCATATTCCTCTCCCAGGTCCCCGATCTCTTCCGCCGCGAGATCACCCCCATCGACGTCGCCCTGATCCAGACCTCGCCTCCAGACAATCACGGGTACATGAGCCTGGGGGTCTCTGTCGACATCGTCAAGGCCGCGGTCGAGATGGCGCCCCTGGTCATAGCCCAGGTCAACCGCGAGATGCCGAGAATTCACGGGGATGGCTTCATCAACGTGGAGGATGTGGACTACCTGGTCCCGCACGACGAGCCGCTTCTCGAGTACATGCCGGAGCTGATCAGCGACACCGCCCAGAAAATCGCAACGTACGTCGCCCGGATCATCGAGGACGGATCGACGATCCAGGTGGGGTACGGCTACGCTCCCAACGCCCTCCTCAGCCACCTCCAGAAGAAAAAGCACCTCGGCATCCACACCGAGCTTCTCACCGACGGGATCGTGGAGCTGATGAAGTCGGGGGTCGTCGACAACAGCAAAAAGACGATCGACCGGGGAAAGACAGTGGCCGCCTTCTGCATGGGGCGGGCCGAGACCTACGAGTATCTCCACGACAACCCCTCGGTGGAGTTCAAGACGATCGACTACACCAATAACCCCCTCATAATTTCCCAGATCAAGAGGATGACCGCCATCAACAGCGCCATGGAGATCGACCTGACCGGCCAGGCCACGGCCGAGTCCCTGGGGTCCACGTTCTACAGCGGTATTGGCGGCCAGGCCGACTTCATGAGGGGATCGCTCCTCGCCCCAGGCGGAAAGTCGATCCTCGCCCTCCCCTCGACCGCCCTCGGCGGCACCGTCTCGCGGATCGTTCCCGCCCTCCTCCCAGGCTCCGGGGTCACCCTGACGAGGGGAGACGTCCAGTACGTCGTCACCGAGCACGGGATCGCCTACCTCCAGGGAAAGAACATCCGGGAGAGGGCGATGGACCTGATCGCCATCGCCCACCCGGACTTTCGGCCCTGGCTGATCGAGGAGGCGAAGGGGCTGAACCTGATCTATCCGGATCAGGCCTACGTCCCAGGAAAGGGCGGCGAGTACCCCGAGAGCCTCGCCATCCACAGGACGACCCGCGCCGGCCAGGGCCAGGAGATCCTCCTCCGCCCCATAAAAATCAGCGACGAGCCCCTGATAAAGGACTTCTTCTACTCCCTCTCCGACGAGAGCCTCTACACCCGGTTCATCTCGGCGAGAAAGAACGTCCCCCACGAGATGAGGCAGGACCTCGTCGCCGTCGACTACACGCGGGACATGGTGATCCTGGCCGTCGTCGAGGGAAAAGACGAGCCGGAGCAGGAGACGGTCGTCGGCATCGGCCAGTACAGCCTCAACCGGGACATGCACACCGCCGAGGTGGCGCTGGTGGTGAGGGACGACTACCAGGGGAAGGGCGTAGGCACCGAGCTTCTCCACCGCCTCACCTACCTCGCCAAAAGGCAGGGGCTCCTCGGCTTCTCCGCCGAGGTCCTCTCCAGCAACCGGCCGATGCGGAGCCTCTTCGAGAAGATGGGCTTCGACATCGAGAAGAGGCGGGAGGAGGGGGTCTACGAGATGAAGATGAGGTTCAGGGAGGTGTAAGATGTTTTTATATTAAAAGGCAAAAGGATGATCATTAGCGCCCTTGTGCAGTCGGAAAATTATCGCAAAAAAATAAAATTTTGCCTTAATATGTGTCCCATATTATATACGCCACAAATTAGATCTCGAACATCTGCCATTTTAAAACGCTGTTTTTCCAAGATGTCTATTTTGCCCTGTCGCAATTAAAAAACTAATTTTAAAATAACATGACCAAAAGATTAAGGAGATACTGTCGTATACGCGACACTAGTAGCCAATGTAACAAGACCCAAAGAAAGTGCGAATAAAACCCCAATAAGCCACTTGTTATAGGAATCCCGCCTATCAATTTCTTTTTCAAGAAGATCGATTCTTCTTTTTAATAACATTATGTCATCTGTAATATATGAGTTTCTATCTCCATTTTCTTCATTTATCACCATCTTTGCGAGGTCGAGATTCTCCTCAAGAATGCGATATGAGTTTCTATCTCCATTTTCTTCATTTATCACCCCGCCTGATGATGTCGCAAAGATTGTATCCTTCGGACCTATATAAATCAAATATATCTCATATATTGCTACTACACCAATAGTAAGTGATATAAAAGGCAGAGCAGACATAACAGCAGACACAGCGTGCTCGATTATGGCAGGCATACTGTGCTCGATTATTGCAAGTTCCATGTTCTCTTAAACTCAATTTTAACTCTTAAATCTTTCCTTCGTTGCGAATTGATCCAGAATTTTAAAGATTTATAGCGATTAAATAGTCGCCAGGATAGAGTCTCACTGAGCTATCGAACTTCCGTTTCGTTTAGAGTGGAGGGAGGAAAGGGGGGGGTCAGGGGGTCTATAACCATCTCTTTTTATGAAGAGTATTTTCTCTATCCGTATGGCACACGCCTTATACTCCTGTGTCCTTGCTACAGGGTCCAGGACGGTGTTGTGAGGAGGTTGGTGAGAACGTCCCAGCGGTGGAAAGACATGAAAGCGATGTCGCGGGACGACTTGTCGGTGACCCTCGCCTTCACCCTCACCTCTCCCCGCCTGGACTTTACGAGAACCGTCTCGCCGTCCTCGACTCCGAGCTCCTCGGCGTCCGTCGAGCTGATCTCGATCGTCTCCTCGGGCCAGACCCACATGATCTCCCTGGAGCGGCGGGTCAATGAAGCCGCAGTTGTAGTGCTCGCGCCTCCGGTCGGTGAGGATCAGCGGGTAGTTGGGAACAGGCTCCTAGGCTTCACTGTCGAGGACCTCTCCTGCAACCGGCCGATGCAGAGCCTCTTCGAGAAGATGGGCTTCGACATCGAGAAGAGGAGGGTGGAGGGGATTTACGAGCTGAAGATGAGGTTCAGGGAGATGTGAAGGGGCTCTTTTCGAGCCAGAGCTATCGATTTATATAAATACCAAAAAGATCAGTTAGCAGATGTGCCATTGATAGATACATATACATTTAGATCGCCCCAGTTAAAGGACGTACTTGGTGGTGCAGTGGACTTCTTTTTATCAAGGCCTTTCTCATCATTACCACCTGATTTCAAGTTTAATGGACCTGGCGTTTATGGTTTATACTATTTTGGTGATTTTGAGTTATACGAAAAAATATCTCAATTAAATAACCATGGGGATTATTTACCTATTTATATTGGAAAGGCTGTACCTCCCGGATGGCGCACGGCCAGAATAATGAGCACTGAAGAGCAAGTATTGCATAGACGACTACGAGAGCATGCTAGAAGTATAAGTCAATGTTCCAATTTGGAAACAACTGAGTTTAAATGTAAATTTATTTTACTAAATGAGATAGAATCTGGCCTTATTGTCCCATTGGAAGCCGAACTTATTCGAAAATATACTCCATTATGGAATTCTTTTGTTGATGGCTTTGGAAACCATGATCCTGGAAGTGGTAGATATGGGCAGGCTAAATCTGAGTGGGACATATTACACCCTGGAAGAATCTGGGTTAATAGACTAACAGGGGGCTCTCCAAAACAGATTAATGTTTACTCAAAGATAAAGGCTTATACTGACACGTTATAATTTTCTCAGTTTAATAACTGCTTCATACAATTTATGTTTTCTTTCTGCCTTATTAGCTCTCACATTTGATTGAATTATGCTGTTTCCTATCCTCTTTGATCTGGGTACATCAATTCCTAATACGTCTAATCCTACAGATTCCGCAATATCTGCTAGATATTGGTCTGTAGGGATCATTATACCCTGCAGGATGCTATTTCCGAGCACGACTATTGCCGTCCCACCTTCTTTAAGAACTTCTTTAATAGCTACGGAAAATTTGTAGCAATCATTAAAGTAGGCAGTAGCATAATTTGCCCATCCTTTGCCCCCATAGACACCTTTTCCATTGTTTTTATTTCTTAAATGATCTAAAACCTCCTCTAAGTTAGAGTTAGGCAATTTAAAAATCAAATCTATATTTTCTTTATCCCTAACAGTTTGCCAATAAGTTCCAAAGTTTTGATGCTCATACTTAACCAAATCTCGGGGTGAATTAACATAGCCAAGCCAATATAATTGTGGGCGCGTATTTCTGTTATAATGATAATTATTTAAATAAGGCGGAGATGTGATAATCAAATCAACCGATTCGTATGATAGGTATTTTTTAAACTCAAAGAAAGAATCTGAAATTATTCTTGAAGAAGAACCATTTTCATTGAGTTCTTTCTTGAACCAAATAATATCTTTTATCATCTCATTTAATTTCTTATCGATAATTTGCTCCACAGAACTGTCGTCAATGGCTTTCTTTCCAGCACTAGATCGTCTGCCTAAGCTCGGTTCGTATGAATAATTAGAATATTCAACCATTGTTGAGGCAAAAGCTAATCTAAATAGATCTCTAATAGGTTCATTCTCAATACAATCTATGAAATCTAAGACAATAAGAACCTTATCTAATATTTTTGGGCTGTAGAACTCACTTCGAGTTTTGAATCCTTTGGGGGGCGAGTTTTTTGCAATGTAATTTGATTTTGTATGTGCTCTGTAATATTCATTAAATTCGTCTACCTCGTTGCGCAAATCTGTCACTGAAATTTGATCACAGGTAAGTTTTGCCCTACATGCAAAAGCTGCATAAGGATTTATCTCAAATCCTATTGAGTTATGATTATGAAGTTTAGCTTCAAGTAATGTAGTGCCAACTCCAGCAAATGGGTCCAACACCGTACTATTTTTGCTTGGGGCAAACTTCCTAATCGCATCACTTACAAAATCACTTGAAAATCCGGCAATCCAAGGCACCCACCTGTGAATGGGCAACGTCTTATTTCTTGAGAATGCTGGATCACTAAAAGATGCTTTCTTCTCATCTATGGGAGAGCCCGCCCCATCAGTAGTGACAGATGATAGCTGAACTTGCGTAGTAGTGGTTCTAGTCATCGTGGCCACCCATATTTTTTTGGATAATTTTATTTTTGACTGTAGATGTTATCATTGATTTTTCCGCTAACCATGCTAGAACAATATTCCTCACAATATCTGCATCGCCTTCACCTAATTCCCCTCTAAAGCATGATATTAAATCCCATTGGCTTTCTGTAAAAGCTACTTGGATTCTCTTGCTCTTGCTCATATGTGTCTCCAAAAACACTACAGATATACAAATCAGCTATAAGGATATATACTTTTCCACTCGCTTTTCACAGAATCCAGAAAAAGAAGATCGACGCCCGCTAGGCGATCAGAGCTGTGCGGGGAAGGTCTCTCCGACTTTCGAGCCCCTCGGAGAGATCAGAACAGCGTTTTTTTTTATCTGAACCGGCACAGGTGGAGCAGATACCTCCGGCAGAGGTCGAGGAAGCCCCCCATATGAGCACCGCCGCAGGCATATAGTGTTGAGCCCATCAAAAAAACCACTGGAGCCAATGGTGCAACCCTCGCACTGCACCGCGGCTCAGGCTCGGCTCTGAGCTCGAATAAATGATGGGTGATCCGTTGAAAGAGAAGAGCACATGGGAAGAGTTCTTTGACGCGCATGCGCCGGTCTACGAGGATAACGTCTTCACCAAGAACACGCTTCCAGAGGTGGACTTCCTCATCGAGGAGCTCTCGCTCCCGCCAAGAGGCTCCATCCTCGACGTTGGATGCGGGACGGGCCGCCAATCCATCGAGCTCGCCCAGGCAGCGGCTATTCTGTCACCGGGCTGGACCTCTCCCGTGAGATGCTCGCCCGGGCCGCGGCGGCGGCCGAGGCGGCCGGGGTGGGAGTGGACTTGATCCGCTCGGACGCCAGCCGGTTCTCGCTTCCCGGAAAGTACGACGGCGCCATCTGCTTCTAGCGAGGGGGCCTTCGGGCTCCTCGGCGCGGAGGACGACCCCATCGGCCAGACGCTCTCGATCCTTTCCAACATCTCCCGATCCCTGAAGCCGACGCCACCTCAGACGAACTCGATCGCCTTGCTCGGACAGGTCACGATACAGGCGTTGCAGACGACCTTCTCGGGGCCAAACCGCCTGCACTGATCCACGTTCACGCACTTGACCACGCCATCTTCCACCATCAGGATCGCTTTGCCGCTGACAGGCCCCCTCCCGATGGCCGTCCCCCTGGGGTCGTTTGCTGCGTTCATGGGGCAGGCGACGACGCAGTTGCCACACCCAGAGCACCTCTCCTCGTGGATCACCATCCCCGTCTTGGGGGTCTCGGTGCTGAGGAGGGGGGCCAATAGCTCCCTCAGACCTTGGAGCTTCTCTTCGTACTTCGGCTCTTCCACCAGCGGCGTGCAGTCCTCGACCGCCTTCCTCTCCCTCAGAAGCTCGACGGCGAAGGCCATGCAGGTGGATAGGCCGCACCTCTTGCAGTTGGTCTTGGGCAGAAGCTGATAAACTTCCATGGCGCTGATCATCGTCGTGCACCTTGATGAGCGGGATCTCTCGGCCCTGTGAATCGTCGACCGCATTAAGGATGTTGGCGCATGAGGCCGCCTTCCCACGCCCGGCGTAAACCTCTTCTCGCCCCGCGACCAGATAAGTCGATTGTCCGCCTCTCGGACTTCGGCAAATCGGATCGGTGGGCTGGCTGATTGAAGGGAAGATCCTCGATGAACCGCGAAAGATGCACCCGACTGGAAGAGATCCCCAACATCGGACCCTCTCTAGCGGAGGATCTGCGCCTGGTGGGGGTCTCTCATCCCCAGGATCTGGTAGGGCGAGACCCCTACTCGATGTACGAGGAGCTATGCTGCAAAAAAGGGGAGCGACAGGACCCCTGCGTCATCGACGTCTTCATCTCCGCGGTCAGGTTCATGGAGGGCGAGCCCGAATGGCCCTGGTGGGCCTATACCTCGGAGCGTAAGCAAAGGCTTTCCGGCGGGGATGTATCCGAGCCGACGAAGCGCCCCGGCGGACGGAGAGACGAAGAAACGAAGCAAGCCGCCGATCCTGACCGCCGGAAGTGATAAGGAGGTTGCTGGAGCGGATGGCTCTTAACGAGGTCAGAAAAGATGGCGCCCCCTTGCACGGCTCCGACTCCTGTGGAGATTTCAGCGAGGAGTTCATAGCCGACGTCCTGGAGGCGAAAAGGGAGGCTGAGCTGGGCCGAGGAAAGCGTTTTGACTCAGTCGAGGACCTGATCGCAGATCTGCTTGAAGACTGAAACCTCGCGATTTTGTGACTTAATCCTGCCTCAGGTTAAGGGAGAGGAGGGGGAGAAATGCCTGGTCTATCGGGAAGACCGATCACCTAGCCCCTCTCCTTCACGAAGGTATCTTCTCCACCCGTATGGCGCAGGCCTTGTACTCCGGGGTCTTCGCCACCGGGTCTAGGGCGGCGTTGGTGAGGAGGTTGGTGAGAACATCCCGGTAGTGGAAGGACATGAAGGCGACGCCGCGGGACGACTTCTCGGTGACCCTCGCCTTCACCCTCACCTCGCCCCGCCTGGACCGCACCAGGACCGTCTCCCCGTCGGTGATCTCCAGCTCCCCGGCGTCGGCGGGGCTGATCTCGATCGTCTCCTCAGGCCAGACCCACATGATCCCCCTGGAGCGGCGGGTCATGGAGCCGCAGTTGTAATGCTCGCGCCTTCTGCCGGTGGTGAGGATCAGCGGGTAGTCGGGGTCGGTCACCTCGGCGGGGGGCCTGTGCTCGACGGCGTTGAACTTTCCCAGGCCCCGGCTGAAACAGCCCACGTGCATCGTCTCCGTCCCAGGGTGATCCGTCGAGGGGCAGGGCCACTGGAGGCCCCGGTCCGCCAGCCGCGAGAAGCAGACCCCCCCGAACATCGGCGCAAGCGACGCGATCTCCTCCATGATCTCCGAGGGATGAGCGTAGGCCATTGGATAGCCCATCTTCTCGGCGATGATGCAGATCGTCTCCCAGTTGGCGAGCCCCCCCGCCAGGGGAGGGATGGCCCGGTTAACCCGCTGGATCCGCCGCTCGCCGTTGGTGAAGGTCCCGTCGCACTCCGCGAAGCTTGCGGCGGGGAGGATGACGTCGGCGTACCTGGTCGTCTCGGTGGGGAAGATCTCCTGGACGACGAGAAAGTCGAGAGCCTCCAGGGCGGAGCGGACCCGGTTGGTGTCGGGGTCGGTCTGGGCCGGGTCCTCCCCCAGGATGTACATCCCTTTGATCCCTCTGATCCCTCTCCCTCCCTCTCCTTCTCTTTCTCCTTCTCCCTCTCCACTTCCTCCTGCCGCGAGCTGCTCCAGCATCTGGGTAGAGGTGAGGCCGGGCTTCTCAGGGAGCTTCACCTTCCAGGCCTCCTCGAACTTGGCCCTGGCGGCGGGGTCGCTCACCGGCTGGTAGCCGACGTAGTTGTTGGGGAGCGCCCCCATGTCGCAGGCCCCCTGGACGTTGTTCTGACCCCGGAGGGGCATTATCCCCGTCGAACGTTGTCCCACATTGCCCGTCAGCATGGCCAGGTTGCCGAGGGACATCACGTTGGCGGTCCCGGTGACGTGCTCGGTCATCCCCAGGCTGTAGATGATCATCGCCTTCTGGGCCCCGGCATAGAGTCGGGCCGCTTCGACGATATCCTCCTCGGGAACTCCGGCGATCTCGGCGGCCCTCCCGGGCGGATACTTCATAACCCGCTTACGGAACTCCTCGAACCCCTCGCTGCGGCTGGCGATGAAGTCCCGATCTTCCAGTCCCTCTCTGAGTATGACGTTCATCATCCCGTTGAGGAGGGCGATGTTCGTCCCCGGCTTCAGGTTGAGCCAGACCTTCGCCCGGTCGACGAGCTCGATCTTCCGGGGGTCGGCGACGATGATCTTTGCGCCCTTATTCGCCGCAGCGATCACTTTCAGGCCGACGATGGGGTGAGCCTCGGTTGTGTTGGATCCGATGATGAAGAGCACATTGGCGTCCTCGATCTGGTCGAAGGAGTTGGTGGCAGCACCGCTCCCGAAGCAGGCGGCAAGGCCGGTCACCGAAGGGGCATGGCAGATCCGGGCGCAGTTGTCCACATTGTTGGTGCCAAAGACGGCCCGGGCGAGCTTCTGGACCAGGTAGTTCTCCTCGTTGGTGCACCTCGATGAGGAGAAGGCCCCCAGGGAGTCGGGGCCGTATTCGTTTTTGATCTCAGAGAACCTCCGCGCGACGAGGTCCAGGGCCTCCTCCCAGCTCGCCTCTTCGAGGCTGCCGTTCCGCCTTATCATGGGGGTGGTCAGCCGGTCGGGATGGTGGACGATCTCGTCGAGGCCGAAACGGCCTTTGACGCAGAGCTGCCCCCGATTCACCGGCCCCTCCCGATCCGGAGAGACGGAGACGATCACCTCGTCTTTGACTCCCAGCTCCAGCCGGCAGCCGACGCCGCAGTAGGGGCAGACGGTGGAGACCGTTCCCTCAGGACAGACCCATTTATCGGACCGGACGAAGAGGGCGCCGGTGGGGCAGACGTCCACACAGGCGCCGCAGAACCTGCAGTCTGAGTCCTGGAGAGACGCGGGGCCGATCCAGTGCATGCGGTGAAAATCAGGGTTGGTGAAGAGGACTCCTTCCCCCCGAACCTCCTCGCAGACCCGCACGCAGCGGCTGCACATGATGCAGAGGTTGTAGTTTCTATCGAAGAAGGGCTCCCTCAAAACCGGCATATCTCTAAAGGAGTGCTGGTATCGAACCCTCTCCAGGCCGACGAACTCCACCGCCTTCTGAAGCTCGCATCTCCCGTCCCCGGGGCAGAACTTGCAGCCCACCGTCACCGGAAACTTCTTCATGCACTCGCGCAGCTCGGTGCACTCGTCCTTCCGCTCGCAGAAAAGGCATGATATGGGATGATTGGTGAGGGCCAGGAGCATCTCCAGGGTGGCTCTTCTCATCTCCTGCAGCTCTTCGGTCCTGGTCTGGACCACCATCCCCTCCTTCGCCAGAGTATTGCAGGACGTGGGATAGTGATCAAGCCCCTCTACGGAGACGATGCACAGCTTGCATGTGCCCGTGGGCTTCAGGTCCGGATGATCGCAAAGTGCCGGCACATAAGAGCCCGCCTTCCGGGCCGCATCGAGAATGGTAGCCCCCGCGGGGACCGTCGCCTCTCGACCATCGATTGTGAGTCTAATTTCAGCCATGTTCCCTACCGCGCCGGAGACTGGTGATGATTAATTGTATTAGAAGGTTACTCCAATCATTTACATGAGGCCGGATAGGTAAGCATGTGTGCTTAGAGCGAAGATCGATCGCATCGGAAGGCTGCTTGGTCTCCTCACCTCAGACCTCCTGGGAAAAATGAGCCCAGTTTTTAGGATGTATCCTTTCGCCTGAGATCGGAGGAGCCGGTCTTCGCCCTCGGGGTCGAAGCCCTCGTCGGCGAGCTTGGCCAGGACACCATCGACGAACCTGGCTATCCCGCCGGGATGGTACGCCTCGAGGGCGTCCAGCTCCGCGATCCTCTCGGGGTCGAGACCTTGAGGCTTCTCATACTGCCTGTACCTCTTCCTCTCCTCCTTTGAGCCCGCCTTCCAGGGGATCGTGGGGATCCCGAGGTCTCTGATCTGTCGCGAGGAGAGGCCGACCCTCTCGGCCTTGATATCCGGGCCGCCGCCTCCACCTGCGCCGAGGTTTCCTATCAGCGATGCGAGATCCCCGCAGAAGCTTACGCCCGCCGGCGAGAGGTCTGAGAGGCAGAGGACGAGGGTCGCGCGGCCCCCACTTTTGGCGCGTCCGATGAGCCGCTCCGCCATCTCCGCCGCCGGCCTGCCCTCAGCGGAGACCAGGCCCGCGCCACGCTTCTGGCAGACAGGCAAGACCAGAGGCGCCAGGGCCGGGCGCGAAAGCCAGAGCTCGATCCTCGGCCTCTCCGGATCCTCGGCTTCTGGCGGGATGAAATCGCCTTCGAGGGGCTCCAAAATGGCGTCTCCTCTCAGGTGGCCGAAGAGCTTCGCCCTATCGACCCACTTTTCGAGCTTGGGGCAGTCGGTCTCGTGGTACTGTCTCATCGCCCTGATCTCGCCGACGAATCCGCCGCAGATGGGGTAGTCGGCGGCCTTCCGTCCCAGGGCGAAGTAGTAGAGGGCGGGGACGGTCGTCTTCGCCTTTCCGAACTCCCGATAGACCTCGGCGACCCATCTCACCTTTGTCCTGTCCACCGGGGTCTCAACGGGCCTATAAACGATCTCCTTCATGAGTCCGAGCGAGTACGCTCTCTGGGGATATCAGCCTATGGGAGCCAGCTCTTTCTGGCCGGATGGCTTTCTCTTCGCGCAGATCGCCTCACGCTTTCCGAACCACGTGACGCGAAAATCGCCAATGGAAGGATAGATCGATCGCGCCTTTCGCCCCCGAGGTCCTGCCTCGTCGGACGTCCGCCCTGGCAGCATCCCCTCTTTCTCTCGCATCTTCGACACAACAGTTTTAGCCGAAGAGGTCCATCCCGGAATCATAGCAGGACTTGAGCAGCTGAAAACCATGTCGAACGCCAAGATCGATTCCCCAGCAGACGAGGCCGACCCCTTCCTCGCCGAGATCCGCAAGCTTCGGGGCGGGAAAGAGGCGGAGGGCGAAGAGGACTGGGTCGAGAGGGCGGTGGACCTGAAGGTGGACCAGCTCCTGGACCTCTCCGAGTGCCTGAGAGAGCTGGAGCCATCGCAGGAGATCGATGATATAAGAAAGGAGTGCGACGGGATCGTGGAGGAGATGGTCACAGGAAGGCTCGGCGGCGAGGCTGCTGTCGGCCAGACCGAGGCTTTTCTCTGTAAGGCTGCAAGCCTCATCATGGAACGGCTGATGGGCGAGATCGAAGAGTGAAGCTCTGAAGCTGAAACCAAAACCGAAAAAGAAACCTAAGCCACTACATAGGACTTATTTTCTCGATCAATCCCCTCATATTTACGGTGGAAATTGGGATTTTATTCTCTTTATCCCTTCAGAGCTCCCTCGCCCGGAGGGGTGGCACCTCGGAGCCTCCCCAGAGGCCATCTCTCGCCTCCCTCATCTCTTTTGCAACTCCCCTCTCTTTTGCCCCTCTCGCCTGGGCCAGGTCGGGGGCAACTTCCAGAAGCTTCATGGTGTAGGGGTGGACGGGGCAGGTCGTCACATCGCTGGTGAGACCCTCTTCGACGATCTTGCCCTTTAGCATCACCGCCATCCGATCGCTCACCTTTCTTGCGATGGCGATGTCGTGGGTTATGAAGAGGATGGCAAGGCCCCTCTTCTCCTGCAAGTTCAGAAGGAGCTTGAGGATCTTCGCCTGGACGCTGGCGTCGAGGTCCGAGGTCGGCTCATCGGCGATGAGGAGCTTGGGGCTCAGGACCAGGGCCCTGGCGATCGCCACCCTCTGGGCCTCGCCGCCGCTGATCTGGTGAGGGTACTTCTTCAGGAAGGCGTCGTCGGAGGATAGCTCCACCTCTTCGAGGACTTTCATCACGAGGGCGACCCTCTCGGCGGGGCTTCCCACCTTCTGGACCTCCAGGGGCTCGGCGACGGCGTCGAGTACGTTCATCCGATGGCTGATCGACTCCTTCGGGTTCTGGTATATCATCTGGACCCTTCTGTAGAAATCCCGGTCCCTTCTGACCAGGACCTCTCCTTCCAGCCGGATCTCGCCCCCCTCCTCTTCGAAGAGGCCGATGACGGTCTTGGCGAGGGTCGTCTTGCCCGAGCCGCTCTCGCCGACGAGGGCGATCGTCTCCCCCTCGTAGAGGGTGAGGTCGACGCCGTCCACCGCCGCAAACTCGCCGAAGCTCGTCCTGACTCCCGATAGCTCCAGCAGGGGGACGATCCCGCCCCGATGGCAGGCGATCATCCGATCGCCCGCATCCGTGAGCTTTGGCACCTCCTTTCTGCACCGGTCGATCCTCTGGGTGCACCGGTCGCTGAAGGGGCAGCCAGGAACGCCGTGTTTCATCCTACCCGGTATCCCCTGGAGGTCTTTTGTGGTGGTCATGTTCGGCGACGACCTGATCAGCCCTCTCGTGTAGGGGTGGCGGGGGTTTTCCAGGAGGTCGGGGGTCTCTCCCATCTCGACGATCCGGCCGGCGTAGAGGATCGCCATCCTCCCCGTCAGCTTCGCCGCGGTGGATATGTCGTGGGTTATGACGAGACAGATCTTATCCCTCGTCCTCTCTCGAAGAAGACAGGTCACCTCGGCCTTGGTGACGGCGTCTAAGGACGCAGTCGGCTCGTCGAGGATCAGGACCTGGGGATCGTTGGCGAGGGCCATGGCGATGAGAGCCCTCTGCTTTTCGCCCCCGCTCAGCTGGTGGGGAAAGGAATCGCTCTTTCCATCGTCGAGGCCCACAGACCTGAAAAGGCGGCGGACCCGGTCGTCGACCTCTTCGGTCTCGCCCCTCTCCCGGTGGGTCGCTATCGCCTCCCCGACCTGATCGAAGACGGTCATGAGGGGGTCGAGGGCGTCCTCGACGTTCTGAAAGACCATGGCCATATCCTTCCCCCGCATCTTCCGCCGCTCCCTCTCGTCCAGGGTGAGAACGTCCTTTCCTTCCAGGAGAATTCTGCCCGAACACCTCCCATCCAAGAGGCCCATCAGAGCGAGGCCGAGGGTGGTCTTCCCGGCCCCGGACTCGCCGATGATTCCAAGAGAGTCTCCCCGGAGGAGGTCGAGGTCGACCCCTGCGAGAATCTCAGTTCCGTTGTAAGACGCCTTAAGGTCGCTTATTTCGAGCATCGTCCGATTCCTCCGTCGTGGTGGTGGTCCTCTCGAAGCCGGGGGTCGAGGGCCGACTCCAGGGAATAGCCCGTGAAGCTCAGCCCGATCAAAGTAAGGGATAGGGCGAGGCCCGTCGGCAGAAGCCACCACTTCCAGACCTCGAGATATGTGAAGACCCTCGCGTACTGCATCATCTTCCCCCAGCTCATCACCGAGGGGTCCGAGATGCCTAGAAACGAGAGCCCCGCCTCCATGAAGACCGCCCTTCTTGCGTCCTGGATCATGATCGCCACCAGGACCGGCCCAAGGTCCGGTATTATGTGGCGAAAGAGGAGGTGAGACCAGCCGGCCCCGAAGGTCCGGGCCGCCGAGACGTGCATCCTCTCCTTGAGGGTGAGGGTCTGGGCCCTGATCACCCTCGCCCCTCCGGGCCAGGATAGGGCTGAGAGGAGGGGGATCATCATAAGGACGTTTGGCCGCAGGTACGCCGCCACCAGGATTATCACGATCACGTCCGGGATCGCTATCGTGGCGTCTACGACCCTCATCCAGAACCGGTCGTAGAGGCCGCCGAAGATCGCCGCCGTCCCGCCGACGAGGACGCTGATGAAGGCGGAGAGGAGGGCGACACCGAACCCGACGGAGAGGGATGTCCTCGCCCCGTAAAGGAGCTGGGTCCAGATGTCCTGCCGGGCGTCGTTGGTGCCGAGCCAGTGATCCTCCGACGGGCGGCTGAAGGCGGGAGCGTCGGTGTTCTCCCTCGGGGTGTAGGGCGAGAGGATGGGGGCGAAGACCGCCAGGGCGACCATGAGGCCGATCAGAAGGAGCCCCGCCTTTCCGACGTTGCTCTCCGTCACCTCATGCCAGACGTCAACGTGCATGGCTCACCCTCGGATCGAGCTTGGAATAGAGGAGGTCCACCAGGAGGTTTGCCACCAGCACCGCCACCGTCACCATCAGAAGTATCCCCTGGATCAGGGGGTAGTCTCTTGTGAGAAGGGCGTTGTAGAGGAGCCATCCGACCCCAGGATAGGAGAAGACGATCTCGACGAAGAGGGCTCCCGTTATCAGATGGGGGATCATTAGCCCCGTCGCCGTCACCACCGGGAGAAGGGAGTTTCGGCCGGCGTGCCTGTACTTGATCTGTCCCTCGGAGCAGCCTTTGGCTCGAGCCGCGAGGATGAAGTTCTCCTTCAGGGTGGTGATCATGGTGTTTCTGGTGAGAAGGTACGATGATGTGACCCTTACCAGGACGAGGGCCGCCAGGGGCGCCAGGAGATGGTGGAGGATGTCGAGGGCGAGGGAGAGGCCCTCAAGGCCGCTGTAAGGGGTGAGGGCCCCGGATAAGGGGACCATCCCAAAGACCACCCCGAAGACCAGGAGGAGGACGATCCCCATGAAGAAGTCGGGAAACCCGTTCAGAAACATCAGCCCCGCGAGGAGGGTCTTGTCAAGGCACCTTCCCCTCCGGTACCCGGACTCTATCCCGAGGACGAAGCCAATCAAGGTCGATAATACGAGGGCCGTGCCCGTCAATAGAAGGGTCCAGGGGAGAAAGTCGAGGATCACCGCCAGAACCTCTTGGTTGTAGTAGTAGGAGTGGCCCAGGTTGCAGCTTACGAGGGCGATGATGTATGCGACAAACTGCTGGCCCATCGACTGGTCGAGGGAGAGCCTGGCGACGAGCTCAGCCTCGAGCTGGGGCGTCATGGCGAGAAGCGCCTCCTCGCCGTAGATCGCCTGGAGGGGATCGCCGGGCATCATCCGCGGAAGGACGAAGTTGAGGGTGAGGATGATGGCGAAGGCTATGACGTAGTTGGAGAAGAAGGCCCCTCGCCTGAGGAGGGCCAACGCCTTTGCCGTCGCCTTTTGCCAATCCCATCCCACCGTTGGGCTTTCAAGGTGGCGCATCTCTAGGTCCCGCATCCGATATCCATCCTGACCGTCTCGACCCGGCCCCCTTAATAAATTGCGTTTAATATAGCGCGTTATTTCTCAAGGCTTTATCTAATCGGGTCATTATTTATGAAACTTTCCCAAATAGTATAACATAAAACTATTATACGGATGTTTGATAACACAAAATCCATTTCAGATGAACAATTCAGCTCCTAGATAAGGAGGAAAAAGGGGCGACTCAAAGATCCCGATAATTCAGGGTGGCAAATTCGGATTAGTCTTTATTATTGCCTTACCCGGACCTGCGCCCGTTGGACGGCCCAGCAGTCGGGCACCATTCGGGCATCGGCTCGCCCCCGACGGTCCGGGGCGAAAGGAGGGGGAAAGCCCTGCAGATGATGGGCCTTGCCGGGTGTATTTTGCAGAGGCTCGATGACTGGTCGAGGAAGATGCAGGGCGAGGTCTTCTTTATGGCCCAGGCCCGTTGGCCATCCACCTCGACGGTGTCAGCATATTTTCGGATCGTCTTTCTTATGCTGATCCCCAGGTGGGCTGAGAGCCTCTCGACGTCCTGGGGCTCCAGGCTTATGGGGTCGGAGAGGGTGCAGCACCTCCCGCACCTCTCGCATTTGAGCTCCGATTGGATCTTGTAGAGACGAGAACCGTAATCGGGGTCCGGAATCGCGGGATCGAAGCCGACGCCACCCATCAGCCTGATCGCCTCCATCGCCCGTTTGTGAACCTGTGGCGAGTTGAAGGCCGCCGGGAGCCAGGCGGGGGTGTCGTGGGGCCTCTGGACGTATGAGACGGGCAGGTCGAGAAAGAGGCCGTCGAGGTGGTAGGCGGTCCTGGAGATCGGAGACCAGAAGACCCTCCCCTCGGCCACCAGGGCGATCAGCGCCTCGCTCGCCTCCCGCGAGAGGCCAGGGGCCACCACCAGGTTCTCGGCGCAGGTGACAGCGCCCTCCGGGTCGTCCTCGCCGAAGGCTTTGGCTATCCGGGCGGAGGTAACGTGACTCTCAGAATGAACGAACCTCTCAATCTTTCGCATCAAATCTTCGCTCGTCATCTGGATCGCCACCTCCGAGATGCCGCCCTCGCTGAGAAGGTATCTCCTAAGTAGCTGTCTCCCAAAGGTTGCAGGTTACAAAAAAGTTGCGACGCCCCAAAGATCGGGGCATCGCGTCTTCAGCTAACTTGCTTCGGCTTTTCCCCTCTCGTCTAGAGGAACGCCATCTTGTTCAGGGGTATCGGAACCCCGATGGCGATCCCGCCCTTGGTGAAAAAGAGGTCCACATCGCCGTTGTGGGCCCAGTACCAGTTGGGGTAGTAGAGGGTTATGGCCGGAAGGTCTTCGGCGTAGAGCTCCTGGGCCTCAAAGATCATCTCGGCCCGGTCATCCTCATCGATCTCGCTCTGCTGCTCTTCGAGGAGGTCGACCAGCTCGCCGTCCTCATAGTACCTCGCGCTGTTGAGGGTCTCGTCCAGGGTCATCCTCCGGCTGGAACGCCGAGGCGGACCGCACCCGGGCGAGTCGCCTCTGCCCCGTCATCGCCTGGGGTCAGGGACCTCTTTCTCCTCGACGGCAACTTTCTCCTCGGCGGCAACTTTCTCCTCGGCGGCAACTTTCTCCTCGGCGGCAAACTCCTTCACGTCCAGAAACCAGAGCCCATCTCTCTTCGTCGCCTCGCTTCTGGTGATCTTCAGCCTCTTTTTGAAGATGGGACCGTCGAGGACGAAGGTGTGAAACTCGCCGTTCTCGCCGCAGGGGTCGATGGAGGCGTCGTGAGCCCGCAAGGTGCCGAGGAAGTTCTCATCGATCCTGCGGCCGAGCCACTCCTCTCCCAGAAGGTCGGCCCTGACGGCCACCAGGATCACCTCAAACCCGACGGTAATGACCTCTTTTATGATCTCCTCGGGGTCCGTCTTCGCGATCGGCATCACCAGCTCGATCCCCAGCTCATCGCATATCCTCTCCACCAGGGCGGTGTGGGTCTCGATGTGACCGAATACGGCGGAATTGATCTTCTCCCTCTTGCTCCCTCTCTCGTTCAGGTCCCGAAAGACCCTCTTGAACTCCTCCTCGTACGATTCAAATCCCGTTCGTATCAGGGGTATCCCCATCGCCTCGGCCTGGGCACTGAGGAGGTCGGGGTCGACCTCGTGGGCCCCCTGCCTCTTCATGTTCATGAAGCTGAGGAGATACCTGACCTTCCTCCCTTCCGAGATCGCCCTGTAGAGCGAAAGGCAGCCGTCCTTTCCGCCGGTCCAGGATACGACCGATCCGTTTTCACAGCCCGTCTTCGAGGTGGCATCATCTATCATCGATCCCGCCTTGGCATCGCCAAGAAAAAAGGTTTGTTCCCTCTGCGGACCCCAGCGCTGCGAGCCGCGGCGTTTCCGACGCCGGGATCGAGGATATGGGTGTCCCTGCTGCTTCTCCTTGGGGATCGGTGGGTCTTCTTTTCAATTGGGCACCTATCGTGGGCAAAGGAAGCGCCGCAGCAACTTGATTATGACTGGAATGAGAAAAATAAAAAAAGGACGATCTCGCCTTCGTCAACTTGCTCCGGCAGCGATCGGATATGCCCTGGATGGCGTATTCGGATATTCGATCATGCTGGCCACAAGCTCTCGGTAGATCTTCGTGTATGCGCTGATGACGAAATCGTGCTCCCCAGCTATGTTGTGCTCCTCGCGAGGGTCCATCTCGATGTTGTAGACCGCTGGGATCTGGCCGTAGTAGCTCTCGGGTCCCTGGAACGAGTCGTACGCCCTGGCGTGAACCTTGAACTGATGCCATCGCATGGCCGCGGGGATGGTGTTGGCAGCGCTGTCAATTCCGATGTACCAGACCACCCACTCCCTCTTCGAGTCTTCCTGTCTTCCGAGGATGAAGTCCGACTGGTCTACGCCGTCGATGGGCCTGTCGGCGGGGACCTCTCCGCCGCCAAGGAGAGCAAAGGTGGTGAAGAGGTCGAGGGTGCACATGATCCCGTCAGACGTCCTATCGGCCTCGATCGTTCCAGGCCACCAGAATATGCAGGGAACCCGGACGCCGCCTTCATAGACCGTTCCTATCCCGCCCCGGAACGGAGAGTAGCCCGAGTCGGGCCACTGATCAAGGGTCGGCCCGTTATCGCTGGTCAGGACGACGATGGTGTTGTTGTCGATCCCCGCCTCTCGAAGGGCGTCAAGAACCGCTCCTACGTAAGAGTCCATCTCCATCAGTCCGTCGCCGTAGGGACCTTTGCTGGACTTCCCCGCCCATTTCGGGTTCTGAACGCTGGGGAAGTGGGTCCGGACGAAGGGGAGGTAGACGAAGAAGGGGTCGGTGGAGTTCGCCTGATTCTTGATGTAAGCGATCGCCCTATCTGTGCACTGCTCATCAATGAACGCCAGGGACGATACGTTTAACGACGCCACTTCTGTAAGGTTCTCGCCCTTCTTTGCCTCCACCAGTCCCAGAGGCTCTTCCGCCTCCCATCTGGGATCAAAGCCGATACGCTGACTCTGAGTATAGGAGTTTAGGTGATACAGGACCCCAAAGAATTCGTCGAAGCCCATATTTTGAGGCTCACTTTCGCGGATGTCCCCCAGATGCCACTTGCCGAAGATGGCCGTCTTATAACCGGCATCTGATAGCACTTTCGCGAGGGTCTTCTCCTCAGGAGATATGCCGGCATTGGAGCCAGTCTCCGAGGCCAGGGCCATCCCCGTCCTGATCGGCAACCTTCCTGTCAGCATCGCCGCCCGAGTGGGGGTGCACTGGGTCTCAGAGTAGAAGGAGGTCAGCCTCAGACCCTCTTTTGCCATCTGGTCCATCCTTGGGGTCGGTGCACCCAACACCGCCCCGCCGCCGTAGCAGCCGGGGTCCATGTACCCCATGTTGTCGGCCATCATGATTATGATGTTCGGCCTCGGGGCTGGAGCGACGTCCTCGTGCATCGCCTGCTGTAGGCTGGAGTTGTTGGAGAGGATGTTCTTCCTGTTCGTTACGACGTCTGCGCCGATATCCTCTGGCGTCTCTGCCTGATAATCGCTCGCGCCCTGATCACTTGAGCCTTCGGCCTTCAGATCCATCGGTATGACCGAAAGGCCGGTGTTTCCTGAATCAAGGCTGCAACATGCGATCGAGATTAAAAAAATGGTGGCGATCGATAATTTATACAGAAGCCCAATTTTAATTCAGACTCCTCCACCATCTGAAACGTGTTTTTCCTATATAACTATTTTCACTGAGAAATTGTTATCTCCTCACCAGTGAAGCGTCCCATGAAGGCATTTTACCTTTGACAGCTTTGACCTCCGAACCTCTCGATAGGTCTGGCTCGTCTAAAAGACATTTTAAAAATTGAATCATCTCACCAAAATTAAAGAAATGTCTTGCCAAAATTAAAAAGTCGATCGAAATCGTCTCAAGACGTATCAGTGTCAGTGATCCAGAAGCGGGATCCTGGGCTGGCCAGGATCCCGACAACGTCTCGCGATGCCGGCGACATCTCGGCAAATTCCCTCTTGCAAGTCCCTGATCACCCCTATCCTTCTACCTCCATCACTACCTTCTCGAGAGTCCCATTGAACCCGAAGGGGCTCTCGTAATTCTTGCTCACCGGAGTCTGGGGGTCCTTGCCGATCTCAAGCCCCTCCTCGAAGGAGTAGCGGTACGGCTGTATCATCACCTCGGCGCTGCCTCTGGCCTGGCCGTCGATGTAGAGGGTACAGACGCCCCGGTGGCTTCCCGTCAGGTCAAAGTCCATCGAGAGAGCGGAGCGACCGGCTGGGACCTCAGAGGTCGATCTTACGATGTAATGTCTTTCTCCCACGAAGTTGTAGTCGCAGACGAGATGGCCGTCCATGACGAATAGGGATAGGCCGCCGAATCGCCCGCCTATGGAGAAGAGGACCCCCTCGGCGCCCGACTCTGGAATATCCACATAGGCCGCGATCTTGTAGGAGTGGTTCAATGTGTCGGGCAGCTCCGGCTCGACGATCTTCTCAGTTCCCGGATAGTAGGTGAAGACGCCGGTTTTTGGAGCCGGCTGGAACCTGGCCTTCTGGCGGTCGTCCAGGGGGAGGACGTTGTACTTTCCGGCCTCGAAGAACCAGAGATCGATCAGCTCCTGCAGCTTTTTGGGATATAGAGAGGCCAGGTCGTGGACCTCAGAGAAGTCTTCGTCGGTGTTGTAAAGCTCCCAGGTATCGTTCATGAAGTCGCCGCCGGACTCTGGCGGATGGTAAGCTGTGGCCTTCCAGCCGTTGTACCACAGGGCCCTGTTGCCGAGCATCTCATAGTACTGTATGTACTTGCCCGTATCTGCGTTCGGGTCGGTCAGCGTCTCGGCAAAGCTGACCCCTTCGATCGGTTTCTGGGAGTGGCCGTTGTAGACCTCCGGCGCCGAGAGGCCCAGGACCTCAAGGACCGTGGGGACGATGTCGACGGCATGGGTGTACTGCTCCCTAACCCCGCCCCAGTCCTCTATCAGCGCCGGGTAGTAGATGATCATGGGGTCGTGGATCCCGCCCTCGTGGGTGTTCTGCTTGTACCTTTTGAAGGGGGTGTTCCCGGCCATGGCCCATCCCGTGGCGTAGTGGTTCCAGGTCTTGGTACCCCCGAGCTCGTCGATATGAGAGAGGATGGAGGTCACGTTCTCATTCATGCGGTTGAAGTAGAGGTAGTTGTTCGAGGTCCCGTTAAATCCGCCCTCTCGACTGGCACCGTTGTCTGATATGAGGATGATCAAGGTGTCGTTCAGCTGGCCCATCTCTTCGAGGTGGTCCAGAAACCTCCCGATCTCGGCATCGGTGTGGGTCAAAAATCCGGCGTAGACCTCCTGTTCCTTGGCAAAGACCCTCTGCTCGTCTTCGCTCAGGTCCTCCCAGGCCGGAATATCGGGGTTTCTCTCCGGAAGCTCCGTATCCTCTGGGACTATTCCCATAGCCCTCTGTCGAGCGAGGGTCTCGTTCCTCACGATATCCCAGCCCTGATCGAACTTCCCCTCGTACATATCTATGTACTCCCGGGGCGCGTGATGGGGTGCGTGACAGGCTCCGAAGGAGAGGTACATGAAGTAGGGATCGTCCGGCTCTGCGGCCTGCTGACTATTTATAAATCCGATGGCGTGGTCGACCAGGTCCTCGGAGATGTGGTACCCCTCCTCGGGAGATGCAGGCGGGTCGACCCTCGTCGTGCCGCTTACGAGATCGGGGTACCACTGGTTGGTCTCGGATCCGATGAACCCGTAGTATTTTTCAAAGCCCCTACCTGTGGGCCAGTTATCGAAAGGCCCCCTCGCGTTGAAGTGCTCTGACAGGTGCCATTTTCCCACGGCGAAGGTGTTGAAACCGTTTCCAACGAGGATCTCCGGCAATGTCGCCGCGCTCTTCGAGAGGGTCATGCTGTATCCGGGGTAGCCCGCTGGCAGGTCGATGACGGCCCCTATTCCGACGGAGTGGTGGTTTCTGCCAGTCAAAAGACAGGCCCTCGTCGGAGAGCACATGGCCGTGGTGTGGAAGTTGTTGTAGCGAAGCCCCCCCGCCGCCAGCCGATCGATGTTCGGCGTTTCGATGGGGCCGCCGAAGCAGCCGATCTGGCCGAAGCCGACGTCGTCCAGGACGATGAAGACGACGTTTGGAGCGCCCTTTGGAGGCTGAACGACCTCCGAAGGGCAGGGCGTCGAATCCCTGTAGGAGACTCCGATGACCGGCTCGCACCCAGAAGTCGAGCTGGAGACCGATTCCTCGATGGCGAGTTCTCCGCCAGCGGTACCGGAAGCCTTGGCGCTCTCTTTGCCGTCCTCATCCCTCTGGACGCCGGCGCCGGCCGCCATGACCACGAGGCGGGGCTCCTCTCGAATCCCAACGACGTCCTCGTTTGCCACCGACTCCAGGTCGGCGTCTTTGGCCAGCACCTTTCTTCTGTTTGTCAGCTGATCGACGCCGGATCTGCTCAGGGCGTCACCGGCCTCGTCCTTGATTTCAGCGGATAACTGCGACAAATCCGCTTCAAAACTGTCGTCTCCCTTCTCGGACGCCGAATTCGTCGTCCCAAGTAGGATTAAAATTATGGCAACAGTTATTCCACACATAATATCCCTCCTGAACGTAATAAAACCTCCAGAACAGTACGTTTGTTCTAAATAAATAAGCCTTTGTATGAAAGGACGATCCTTTAAACATTTTAAAAAATTAAATATATTTATACATATTTGGATTTTTGTTCTTGCTTTTATGAGGTCAACTCTTATAAATGAATTAAGTATTTATTCGATCCAGGATGGCCCAAATAGCTTAAGCGGCCTGCACTGCCCATACCAAGGAATCGTTTATGTTCCAAGGCTTTCATCTTTAGGGCGCGAATCGGCTATTCATGGATGGTTTTTTCTGTCTTCCTCCGGCGAACCCAACAGAAAGTCTCGGCCTCGAAGCTATCGGTTCTCCAGCGAGACGTACTCGCGATCGAAGTCGCCGACGTACAGGGCCCGCGGCCTGAATATGCGGTTGTTATCGAGGTACTCCATCACCCGGGCGGTCCAGCCCGAGACGCGGCTGACGGCGAAAATCACGGTGTAGAGGTCCTCGGGGACCCCAATGGCGTCGTAGACGATCCCGGAGTAGAAGTCCACGTTCGGAAAGACCCTCTTGCCCTCCCCCAGGTCGGAGACGACCTCACCTTCGAGCCTTTTTGCGATGGAGAACAATCGTGAGCAGCCGAAGTGGGACGTTGCCATCAACTCTGCCAGGGGGGCGAGGACTCGGGCCCTGGGGTCGTAGGTCTTGTAAACTCGATGGCCGAAGCCGGCGATCTTCCGTCCCGAATTTCGAGCCTCCCGGTACCAGGATGGAACCCGGTACGGGGTGCCGATCTCCTGGAGCTGTCGAATGACCTGCTCGTTCGCCCCGCCGTGGAGGGGGCCGTTCAAGGCGCCGATCCCCGCATCGACGGAGAAGTAGATGTCCGACATGGTGGAGGCGACGACCATACAGGCGAAGGTGCTGGCGTTCATCCCGTGGTCTGCGTGGAGGATCAGGGCCACGTCCATCATCCTCTCCTCCAGGGGCGTCGGCCGTCTTCCCGTCATCATGTAGAGGAGGTTTGCGGCGTGGCTGAGCTCCGGGTCCGGCTCGATCGGGAGGCGGCCCGCCCGAAGACGGCCGATCGCCGCCGCCAGGGTGGGCATCCCGGCGATGAGATGAAGGCAGCTCTCCATGCTCTCGGCGTCGTCGGTGGCGTGCCTGGCTCCGGGGGGCGTATCCAGATGGCGTCGGCCGAACTCGTAGATGGCGTGCTCCTCCCCCCTCGGCGGGGTCTCCATGGGGATCGAGTCCTCGTCGGAGGCGATGGCGTCGTCGAGGGACGGCTGGCCCCCCTCCCGGTCGCGCCAGGTCAGCCGCTGATGCATGAAGTTTGTGCCCAGACGCAGGGCCGCCATTGGGTTCATGCTCTCGACGGGGGAGCTCATCATCATCCTCAGAGTCTCGGGGAGGAAGCGGTACTCGTTCAAACGGCTGCGGAAGGAGTCAAGCTGCCTCTCGGTCGGCAGGTCGCCGTAAAGGAGTAGATAGGATACCTCCTCGAAGTTGGAGTGGGCTGAAAGGTCGAAGATGTCGTAGCCTCGGTAGATGAGGGTTCCCTCAGACCCGTTGACGAAGCCGACCCGGCTCTCACAGGCTATCGCCCCCTCCAGCCCCGGGCCGACGGTGCAGGTTATGGGCCAGTCGACCTTCTTTTTGGGGTTAAAGAGAGGGTCTTTTCCCTCCGAAGTCGCGGAGGCGTCTTTTTTGGCCTGCAGGATCAGCTCGGCGATATGTTCGTGTCCATCTTCTATCACATCATCCTCTCCGAAGCTCCAAGTTTCAACGATAAAAATGTATATAACCCTTTCATCGGGGGAGGGGCGATCAGGGTTAGGGCGACTCAAAAGGCCGGTGTGATCTATGGCTCAGATCTTTCACTTCGCCTCCTTCCAGTCTCGGCGAGATCTCCTCCCCGCGCCACGAGCCCCTCCGACCGAGGATAACTTTTTAGCCGATTCTCCAAAAGAGTGATAAGCCTTGTGATGAGGGTCGAAGATCCCCGACTTCAACGCAAAACCGGGTGAGGTGGAGAAGATGAGCAGAGTTCTGATCATAGGCGCGGGGGGCGTGGGAGGTGTCGTCGCCACCAAATGCGCCGCAGTTCCCGAGGTGTTCACCGATATAGTTCTGGCCAGCAGGAAGATCGAAAAGTGCGAGATGATCCAAAGAAGGATCAACAGGCCGATCGGGATCGAAAAGGTGGACGCCGACGATCTCAGCGAGCTCGTCGACCTCGTCGAGGAGGTCTCGCCGGACCTGATCATCAACGCCGCCCTCCCCTACCAGGACCTGACGATCATGGAGGCGTGTCTTGCCACCGGGGTCGACTACCTGGACACCGCCAACTACGAGCCACGAGACGAGGCGAGGTTCTGCTATCGGTGGCAGTGGGATTACCACCGCCGGTTTCAGAAGCGAGGGATAATGGCCCTACTCGGCTGCGGCTTCGACCCCGGAGTGACGAACATATTCTGCGCCTATGCTCAAAAGCACGTCTTCGACGAGATCGACGGGATCGAGATCATGGACTGCAACGGCGGCGACCATGGTCGGCCATTCGCCACCAACTTCAACCCCGAGATAAACATCCGGGAGGTGACCGCCCCCGGAAGGTATTACGAGGACGGCCGCTGGATCGAGGTCGATCCCCTCTCGGTGAGCAAGACCTTCGACTTTCCCGGCATCGGCCAGCGGGAGATGCGGCTGATGTACCACGAGGAGCTCGAGTCCCTGGCAAAGAACATCCCCGGCGTCAGAAGGCTCAAATTCTGGATGACCTTCTCCCCCGAGTACCTGACCCACCTCCGGGTTCTCCAGAACGTCGGCTTGACCAGGATCGATCCCGTCGTCTACGAGGGAAGAGAGATCGTTCCCCTCAAGTTCCTCAAGGCGCTCCTCCCCGAGCCCGCCAGCCTGGGAAAGAGTTACGAGGGAAAGACCTGCATCGGCTGCCTCATCGAAGGGAAAGGGAAGAAGGACGCGGGAGCGAAGAAGTACTACATCTACAACCTCTGCGATCATGCGAAAGCCTACCAGGAGGTGGGGGCCCAGGCGGTCCACTACACCACGGGGGTACCGGCCATGATCGGAGCGATGCTGATTGCAACCGGCGTCTGGAGTGGGGAAGGGGTATTCAACGTCGAGGAGTTCGACCCCGACCCCTTCATGGAGCTTCTGCCGAGGTACGGCCTTCCCTGGACCGAGGAGTTTTTGGAGTGAGGGTGGAAGGTGGAAGGAAGACGGTGGAGAGGATGATGGTGACGAAGAATTCCGAAGGCGACTTTGCCGGGATCGACTTAACGGGGGTCCCGACCCCATGCTACATCCTGGACGAGGCGGCCTTCGATCGGAACCTGGAGGTCCTCGGATCGGTCCAGGAAAAAACCGGCTGCAAGATCCTTCTGGCCCTGAAGGGTTTTGCCGCCTATCGCCTCTTCCCGCAGATCCGCCGCCACCTGAGGGGAGTTGCCGCAAGCTCTCTCGACGAGGCGAGGCTCGGCTTTGAGGAGTTCGGCGGCGAGGTTCACGTCTGCGCCCCGGCCTTTCGGGAGGAGGAGTTCGACCTCCTCCTCAGATACGCCGACCACGTCGTCTTCAACTCCTTCACCCAGCTGGACCGGTTCAGGCCGAAGGTTGAAGAGGCACGAAAAAGCGGCAGGATGGTCCAGTGCGGGATCAGGGTCAACCCCGAGCATCGGGAGGTGAAGGTTCCGATCTACGATCCATGCGGGCCAAATTCGAGGCTGGGGACGACTTTGAAGAGCTTCAGGGCTCGGGTCGGCGCTGGCGGCGACGGCAACAGCAAAAGCGCCCTTGCGGGGATCAGCGGCCTTCATTTCCACAACCTCTGCGAGCTGGGGGCCGACAGCCTCCAGAGAACTCTGGCCGTCTTCGAGGAGAAGTTCGGAGGATACCTCGACAGAATGGAGTGGGTGAACTTCGGCGGCGGCCACCACATCACCCGCCCCGGCTACGACGTCGACCTTCTATGCGATCTCATAAACGATTTTCAGGACCGCCACCTCCTGGAGGTGTACCTTGAGCCCGGCGAGGCCGTCGCTTTGAATGCAGGCGTTTTCATAGCCTCGGTCCTGGACATCGTCGAGAACGGGATGGAGATCGGGATCCTGGACACCTCGGCGGCGGCCCACATGCCCGACGTCCTGGAGATGCCCTACCGCCCCGAGATCGTGGGGGCGGGCCTCCCCGGAGAATATCCCCACACCTACCGGCTCGGCGGGATGACGTGTCTTGCGGGAGACGTCATCGGAGACTACTCCTTCCCCGAGCCCCTGGTGGTGGGCGATAAAATGGTCTTCCTGGACATGGCCCACTACACCATGGTCAAGAACAACACCTTCAACGGGATGCGGCTTCCGACGATAGCGATCCGGGATCGAGCGGGCGAGATTCGAATCGTCCGGAAGTTCGGGTACGAGGATTACAAGAACCGGCTATCGTGATCATCGGCAAAATTTTTCTGGTATGATATGCAGACCTCCAACTTCGCCCGATCCGGCTCCCACCCCAAGGCCGTCGCCATCTCCCGGAGCCAGCCTCGGGGCTGGACCGGCCGCGCGTACGAGCCGCTCGCCCCCTCCTGGCGCCTGGTCCAGGAGGCGAAGAGCGGCGCCATCGACGACGACGAGTACACCCGACGCTATCGAGAGGAGGTCCTCTCGAAGCTCGACCCCGCCACGGTCTATGCCGACCTCGGCGAGGACGCCGTCCTCCTCTGCTGGGAGAATTCGGGCGCCTTCTGCCATCGGCGGCTGGTGGCGGAGTGGTTCGAGGAGGAGCTGGGGGTCTTGGTGCCGGAGGCGGGCGAGGTCTCAGATGATACGAAGCAGACGACGCTTTTGGGCTTTCCCTCCCGACCTCCCAAAGAGGTTAAATAAATCCGCCACGAAGGCTCGACCGGCGATATAAGATGTCATTCGAAATAGAGAACATTCACGCTCGCGAGATCCTCGACTCGCGAGGAAACCCCACTGTTGAAGTGGACGTCTGGACCTGCTGCGGCTTCGGCCGGGCCGCCGTCCCCTCGGGCGCATCGACAGGGACCCACGAGGCATTGGAGCTTCGAGACGGCGACGACCGGTACGATGGAAAGGGCGTTTTGAAGGCGGTGAGGAACGTCAACGAGATCATCGGGCCGAAGCTGATCGAGTCCGGCATCACCGCCCTCGAACAGAGGGCCGTCGACGACTTCATGCTGGCGCTGGACGGAACCCCCCTCAAGTCGAACCTGGGCGCGAACGCGATTTTGGGGGTCTCTTTGGCGGTGGCCAAGGCCGCAGCCGACGAGCTGGGTATTTCCCTCTACCAGTACCTCGGCGGCATCAACACCACGACCCTTCCGGTCCCGTCCCTCAACGTCCTCAACGGCGGCCAGCACGCCGGAAACGACCTCGCGATCCAGGAGTTCATGATCCTCCCCAAGGGCGCAAGCTGCTTCTCTGAGGGCCTGCGGATGGCGGCGGAGACCTACCACGCCCTGGGCAAGATCCTCTCGGGGAGGTACGGCGCCGGAGCCACCAACGTCGGCTATGAGGGAGGCTACGCCCCGCCCCTCAACAAAACCTGTGACGCCCTCGACTCCCTGATGTCCGCTCTCGACGCCACCGGCTACGAGAAAGAGATCGGGATCGGGATGGACGCCGCCGCCTCCAGCTTCTTTGAAAACGGCTCCTACGCCATCGACGGCAAGAAGCTTTCGAGCGGCGAGATGGTCGACTTTTACGCAGACCTGGTGGCCACGTATCCCATCGTCCTCATCGAGGACCCCTTCGAAGAGGAGGCTTACTCGGACTTCGCGGCCCTGACGGCCCGTCTTCCCGGAACCATAATCGTCGGCGACGACATCTACGTCACCAACGTCGAGAGGCTGGCCAAGGGTATCGAGATGAAGGCGACCAACGCCCTCCTCCTCAAGCTCAACCAGATCGGCTCCGTCTCCGAGGCCTTCGACGCCGCAAGGATGGCCTTTAGAAACGGCTTCAAGGTGATGGCAAGCCACAGGTCCGCCGAGACCGAGGACTCAGCCCTCGCCGACGTGACCGTTGCCCTGGGAGCCGAGATGCTCAAGACCGGAGCCCCCGCCAGAAGCGAGAGGAACGCCAAGTACAACCAGCTCCTGCGGATCGAGGAAGAGCTAGGGTTCGCCGCCAGCTACGCTCGGATCTAATTGGGCCAGGCTCCAGGCTCGAAAGGTCTATAATCGAAAGGCTCCAAGGGCCGGAACATGGAATACTCATTCAAGAGGGGCTTTAAGCCCGAGCTTGAACGGATCAAATCGGCCCTGGAGGAGGAGTTTCCCACCGAGATTCGGGAGGAGGGTGGGAGGCTACTTCTCAGTTACGGCGCCCTCAAGTCCATCGAGGTCTCGATCGCTGGCAAGAAGCTCTCCGTCACCACCGAGCCCTCCGAAGAGGTCGGAGACGAGGCGATCCTCGACACCAACAAGAGGTTTCGAAACTTCCTGGAGAAAGCCACAGGCTACACCGCAAAGCAGCGGCTCCAGCAGGCGAAGAAAGAAGCGAGCAAGGGCTAGGTCCCGCTCTTTCCTGGGCAGCTCTCACTTCCATTTCAAGCCTCGGCCGCCCAGCTTTTGCTCTAAGCAGTCGGTCTTTCGCCTTTTATCAAAGGCCTTTATCTAGCAGACCCGGAGCCTTCCGGCCACGAACTCCTCCACCAGGTCTCCGGTCCCCTCCAGATGCCGGTCGATGACGGCCTCGATCCTCCTCTCCACCTTCACGCCCGGCTGCAGATCGCCCCTAATCTCCACGGCCCGAAGGAGCGGCTCTGTCAAAGGCGCTCCGATCCTGCTCACCAGGGTGACGTACGCCTCCTTCACCCCCTCGATCTCGGCGATCTCCTCTGCCGCCTTTGATGCGACGACGTTGTAGATCTTGCCGACGTGGTTTACGGGTTTTTTTTCCTGCGATCGCCTCGATCGACATCGGCCTCATGGGGGTTATGAGGCCGCTCCCCCGATTGCCCCGCCCGGTGGCCCCGTCGTCCCCCATCTCTATTGAGCTGCCGGTGAGGGTGAGAAAGATGTTATTACCGACGTCGGCGGCGTTGACGGCGACGTCGGCGTCGGCGGCCTCTCCGATCGTCTCGCGGACCTTCGCCTTCACTTCCAGGTAGTCCTCCATGGAGGAGACGTACCTGGAGACGATCGCCGCCGCGGCCACGAGGCTAAGCCCCTCGCCGATCCTGACCGCCATCACCTTGGTGTCCTCCCCCACACCCCTCACGTCCCTGACCCTCTCCTCCAGATCCAGAACCAGCTCCTCGGTGGGGTTTAAAGGCGCAAACCCGACCCCTATCGAGGTGTCGTTCGCCCCCCTCTTCATCAGGCTTACTAGCTCCGGAGACCCCTCCCTCGCCCTGGAGTCGACCCTGTACTCCTCGAGGTTTTTGACCGATTTTTCAAGATGGTCCGAGGATACCCTCGCGATTAAGGCGTCCAGATCCTGGCCTTCAGGCGCCGTCGCCCTGCCGCCCACGATCACCGTCGGAGGTTCCAGGACCCGCCCGCCGCCGAACGAAACCTCGGTCCTTCCGGCGGTTATCAGGACCTTGTCGACGTTATGGTGAAGGATCTCGCCGAACTCCTCCAGGTAGAACCGGGAAAGCTCCACCGAGATCGCCTCGGATATCCCGTCAGCCAGCGTATCCGGGTGGCCCAGCCCCTTCCGCTCCACCACCTCGAAGGGGAGGGGTCTGTACTTCAGAAACTCAATCATAAAAACACCCAATATTTGAATGATATCCGAATTAATATTTTGATCGGTTCAGATGAAAAAGGCTGTCGACAAGTACGCTAATAGACGTTATGTTCTGGGGACAAACGTCGATTAAACTTATCTCAGATTTATGATATCGGTAGGGGTAATAAATGAAAATTTGTCCGCGAACTGAGGCGGCATGGGCATCAGAGATTTATAATACTCAACCTATTCCGGAGGGTGTAATTTATATTCATGAAAGGGCATTCGTTTGATCACATGACTGAGTCAACAATAACGGCAGATCAGGAGTCGATTCAGGAATTACACTTAAAGAGGATCACAGCTCTGGAGAACGAGAACAAACACCTGAGCGAGGAGATAGAGACCCTCAGGATGGAGAAAGAGGACACCAGAGCAAAGCTCGTTGAGACCCTCATATCCAACAAGAAGTACATGCGTGAAGAGGAGAGGCTCAAGAAAGAGAACGCCCTTCTCCGGAGGATGCCCCTCTTCCTGGCGACGGTGGTGGAGATGGGAGAGGACTACGTCCTTCTCCGGCAGCACGGAAACAACCAGGAGTTCATAACTACCACCTCCCCCGAGATGATGGAGAAGCTGGAGCCCAACACAAGAGTGGCGATAAACAACTCCCTTACTATTGTAAGGGTGATGGACAAGTCCGTGGACGTCAGAGCCAAGACCATGGAGCTGATAGAGGCTCCCACCGTCAATTACGATCAGGTGGGCGGCCTTGAAGACCAGATAAGGGAGGTTAGCGAGACCGTCGAGCTTCCCCTCACCCAGCCCGAGCTCTTCGCCGAGATCGGTGTGGAGCCTCCGAAGGGAGTCCTCCTCTACGGACCTCCAGGAACCGGCAAGACCCTCATCGCCAAGGCGGTGGCCCACCACTCTCGAGCCACCTTCATCCACATGTCGGGAAGCGAGCTCGTCCACAAGTTCATCGGCGAGGGCGCTCAATTGGTGAGAGACATATTCCAGATGGCGAGAGACAAGGCCCCTGCCATCGTCTTCATCGACGAGATAGACTCTGTCGGCAGCATCAGGACCCACGACGGGACCACCGGCAGCGCCGAGGTGAACAGGACGATGATGCAGCTGTTGGCCGAGCTGGACGGCTTCAGGGCGAGAGGCGACGTCAAGGTGATCGCCGCCACCAACAGGATAGACATCCTGGACCCGGCCCTCCTCCGACCAGGGCGGTTCGACCGGATCATCGAGATCCCCATGCCGAACTTCGACGCTCGTCTGGCCATCCTTGCGATCCACACCAAAAACATGAAGATGAACCCCGAAGTCGATCTTCAGGCCATCGTGAAAGAGACCGAAGGCGCCAGCGGTGCCGATCTCAAGTCGATCGCCGTCGAGGCCGGCATGATGGCCATAAGGCGTCGCGGCAACTCGGTTACCGCAGAGGACTTCAAGAAAGCCGTGGACAAGGTCCTCGGTGAGGAGATGCTTCCTCACATGGACGAGTCGATGAGAATGTTCTCTTAAAGGATGGTTCACTGAATGAGGTTCGGTTTCGGCTTTGACCGATCCGAACCTCGCTCGTTTTTCTCTTTCCGATTTTTCCGCGATAAATCAATTCGAAGTCTCAGGCTCGCAGAGTGTACTTTTCAGAGGGCTTCTTCAAGGGGTTTTTGTCCATCTCCCTTTCAGATACCTTTTGGGGCAGGTCTCCCAGGCCGTCCCCGAAGGGGTCGGGTCCGAAGTATCCGCTCCAGTAGTTGCCGAGATGCCTCTTGTAAGCCACCCCGTTATAAGAATAGGTCAGAAGGTCGGTGGAGTTCCAGAAGTTTGTCGAGTTCCAGGAATGGGCGTTCTTCTGGTTGTTGACCAGGTTGTTCATGTAAATTCTGTTCTCAAAGGAGTTGTCGGAGTAGATGCCGTATTCGTTCGCGCTCAGGTTGTTTCCTGCGAGAACGTTCCTGTTGGAGTTCTCGAGGCTGACACCGTCCAGGTTGTTTCGAGCGATGTTGTTGGTGACGGCGTTTCTGTTGGAGTAGAGAAGTCGGATTCCAAAGATGTAGTTGTACCGCACCTTATTTCCCCTGATGGTGTTGCCTGTGGACCGGAGAAGCCAGATCCCCTCGTTGTCGTTGTAGCGGGCGATATTGTTGGTGACGGAGTTGTTGCTGCACTCGCCAAGGATGATTCCCGCCCACTGGTTTAGGCTTGCGTTGTTGTTTCTGATGGTGTTGTTGCTGGCCTTGCTCAGAAGGATGCCGCCGAAGGTGTTGTTACAGGCGTCGTTCTCCAACACAGTGCACCTTTCTGAGGAGTAGAGGGAGATCCCCACGTCGTTCGTGCAGACGGAATTTCCCGCCACGTTGTTATTTGCAGAGCCGTCAAGGACGATCCCGTACTCGTTTCGAGTGACGTCGTTGTTACTTATAAAACAATTCCGTGATGTAACTTTTATCCCGGCGTCCTTCCAGAGCTTCCCCGAATTGGTGACCTCAAAACCCTCAAGCGAAACTCCATCGGCGGAGACGATGACGGCACTGCCCAACCCACCGGCATCCACCACAGGCTTTCCGCCGCCGGTGTCCAGGCCGATGAGGGTTATCTTTTTGGTCACGTCCAAGTTTTCCTTGTACTGACCGCTCTTCACGATGATCCTGTCCCCGTCGCTGGCGCGGTTTATTGTGGCCTGGATGAACTTGTCCTCGTAATCCGGAGAGACGATGTAAGTCGCTCCCAGAGTCTGACCCACCGAGAGGATGAGGACGACCGCCGAGATTACAGAGGTCATTTTGTAGACGCCTTCTCTGAACATAAGGACTCCCTTTCCTCATCTCAACAAGGGCATTTTATGCATTAAAAGCTTTTTTATGCCCCTGAGGTTTAAATTTAGCAGGTATCAGGGAAAGTCTTAAGTATTTACGTGGTTTTTTTTTCATTATGGAGGTGGACGAGAACATCTCGGTGGAAGAGGACATCTTTTACGAATATACATTCCCTTCCGAGATCGGACCCGATGGTCTCGACTCTGCTTCGAACATATCGAACCTCACCACCGGTCTGCCCCAGGAGCTATCTTCTGAGGTGCCTTCCCAGCTTACAGGCGGAGGTGCCCACTCGACGTTGGCCAACATCATCGAGTACGTGAACTCTGCTCTGGGCATCGATCTCGTATCATCCGCCAGAATCTCCCTGGAGATTCTGGTGATCGTCCTTGCCACCTATTTCGCCGCCAAGCTGGTGAAGCGCGCGGTCACAATCCACCTGCCCAAGGTAGTCGCGAACGGGAAAAACGGCCTTGACGCCGAGACGGAGATGACCTTCCGGATCCTGACCAGCAGGCTTCTGGTGGTGTTGATTTATATAGTCGGCCTCATCCTGGTGATCTCCCGGATACCAACCCTCAACAAGCTCGCTGTAACGCTCCTCGCGGGAGCCGGCATCGCAGGTCTCGCCATAGGCTTTGCCGCCCAGGACTCCCTATCAAACGTCATCTCAGGCATATTCCTTGCGGTCTTCCATCCCTTCAGGGTCGGCGACTTCATCGACTTCAACGGCGAGTACGGCCAGATAGAGGACCTGACCCTGAGACACACCACCATAAAGACTTGGGACGGTAGGAGGATCTTCGTCCCCAACAGCATCATGGGCAACCAGCCGATAGTCAACTGGTCGATAACCGACCCCGTTATAACCTATCCCGTAATCGTCGGGATAGCCTACGATGCTGACATAGATCGGGCGAGAGAGATCATGCTCGACGTGGCGAAGAGGCATCCGCTCGTCCTCAAAAACCACGAAATAGCGGTGAGGGTCACAGAGCTTGGAGATTTCGCCGTCAACATGCGGCTTGCGGTGGACGTGCCCAACAGGGACGTCGCCTGGACCACAGCCTGCGACCTTCGAGAGGCGATCAAAAAGAGGTTCGACAAAGAGGGTATAGAGATCCCCTTCCCCTACAGAAACCTCATCATCCATCGGGAGCCGGCAGCGCCTGAAGCCGCTGAATAAGAGGTTTCGTCATCTCGAGAGCCCGGAGATCTGTAGATCAAAGATCAGACCCGGCTCTGGAGCCTTGACCGTATGATCTCCTTGAGGGGCTCGATCTCTCCAGCTTTGGCGGAGATGGGGGCGATCTTGTCCTTCCACTGCCTCCATGGCGGAAGCATCCCGAGCCTCTCGGCGATCCCATCCAAGGTGGCGTCGGGATATTCTACTTTGTCCATCTTGTTCGCGGCCACGATGACCTCCAGATCCAGCTCCGTCAGAAACTCGAAGATCTCCACCTCCAGAGGTACCTCGCCCCTGGCATCCCAGCGGTCAGCTATCTCGATGAAGCTGGCGGCGTCTATCACCTGTATCACGAGAAGGATATCTTCTCTCTGCTCCTCGAAGCGCCGGACGATGAAGTCCTTCGTCCCCTCCTGGACATTCCTCTCGACCCCCTTCATGTAGCCGTATCCAGGCATATCGACGTAGACGACGTTGCCCACCTGCACCTTGGCGGGGCCGACTGTGACCCCGGGCCTTCTCCCCACCTTCACCTTCTTTCTCGTCAGCTGGCGGAAGAGGGTGGACTTTCCGACGTTCGACCTTCCTATCAGCACGATCTCGGAAGTCATGGACCTATCACCCCTCTCTACTACGAGGTCCCTCGGATATCAGTTTCTCTCCTTCTGCAAACCGAAAGTCTTATATTCGACGAATGTCGTATAGCGAACAGGCAAAAGTCGACCAACTTTTTCCTCCCTCCCAAAATCCCTACAGACGACTTTTGCCCCTCCCTTCATTCTGATCCTCCCTTCATTCGAATTCACCTTTCAAGGCTGCTTCATCCCTCAGCCTATCATGGCCCCTCAGATTTCATCTCCTTCGGAAGCTGAGAGGATCTCCGAGAAAGAGGCATCCCGATATATGCGTTACGATGGAAAAGTTTATATTCGTCAGATGACGTACCGAATACAGGCAAAAGTCTGACGTTGAAATATTTCCTCCCTCCCGAATCCCTGATCTCGGCTTTTGCCCTCCCACCTCCCCTTTTCCCTGGACAATTTTCTCCGGGCATCAGAAAGCTTTAAGGACGGTGCGATCATCGCCTCGTCTGCCGGGTGTTCGACCTTGACCGAAGAGATCCTGATCTATCTCTCATCCATTTTGGTGCTGGGAATAGTCGGCCAGTGGCTCGCCTGGAGGCTCGGTCTGCCGTCGATACTGGTCCTGCTGATATTCGGGATCCTCGCAGGTCCCGTCACCGGCCTTTTGGACCCAGATCAGATCCTAGGACCCCTCCTCGTGCCCCTGGTATCCCTCTCAGTGGCGGTGATCCTCTTTGAGGGCGGCCTGAATCTCAAGATCGACGAGCTCCGGGAGATAGGCGCCGTCGTCCGCAACCTCATAACCGTGGGGGTGCTGGTGACGTGGGTTCTGGCCTCGACGGCAGCCCACCTCATCCTTGGGCTCGATATATTCATCGCGATATTATTAGGCTCGATCCTGGTGGTGACGGGTCCGACGGTCATTCTGCCGCTGCTTCTCCACGTCCGGCCGAGCGGAAGGGTCGGAAACGTAGCGAAATGGGAGGGGATCATGAACGATCCCATCGGCGCCATGCTGGCGGTCCTGGTCTTCCAGGCGATCCTGATGGGTGGAGCCGAGGGGACCGGTGCCGCCATCTTTCTCGGGATCATGAAGACGGTCTTCATCGGGGTCCTGACCGGGGTGGCGGGCGAGATCTTGCTCGTCTCATTTCTGAAGCGGTACTGGATCCCAGACTACCTCCAGAACCCGGCCGCTCTGATGCTGGTCGTCACCGTCTTCACCATCTCCGAGCAGTTCCAGATCGAGTCGGGGCTCTTTGCGGTGACGGTGATGGGGGTGGCCCTGGCCAACCAGAAGGCCGTCGCCGTCAAGCACATAATCGAGTTCAAGGAGAACCTGAGGGTGCTCTTGATAGCCGCCCTCTTCATTATCCTCGCTGCAAGGCTCTCGGTCGCAGACCTCGACTACATCGACGGGTACAGCCTCCTGTTTCTCGGGATTCTGATGCTATTGGTGCGCCCCGCCGTCGTCGTTGTATCCACCTGGGGTGCGGGGCTTCGGTGGCAGGAGCTGGTCTTCCTATCCTGGATGGCGCCCCGGGGGATCGTGGCGGCCTCGGTATCTTCGGTCTTCGCCCTCAGGCTATCGGAGGCGGGCTATGCTCAGGCCGAGGTGCTTGCGCCTCTCACCTTCTTTGTGATCATCGGTACGGTGGCGATATACGGTATCGCGGCCGCGCCCCTCGCCTGCTGGCTGGGCCTCGCCACGTCGAACCCCCAGGGGGTCCTCATCGTCGGCGCCAACCCCTGGGCGCAAGAGATCGCCGTGGCAATCCAGGAGGCCGGAGCGAAGGTCCTCGTCGTCGACTCCAACTACAGCCAGATATCCCAAGCCTACGAGGCGGGGCTTCCCACCTATCATGGGAATATCATGGCAGATCACGTCCTCGAGGAGATCGACCTGGAGGGGATGGGCCACTTCGTAGCCCTCACCTCCAACGACAAGGCCAACTCCCTGATATGCTTCCACCTTTCTGAGGTCTTCGGGAGGGCGAACGTCTACCAGCTCCCCCCCGTCTCGGAGGCCTACCGGGGCAAAGAGTTTGTCCAGCCGGCTCACCTCCGGGGCCGTTTCCTCTTCGGAAGAGAGGTCACCCTCTCCTATCTCGCCCAGAGGTTTGAGGTCGGAGCGAAGATCGAGATATTCAGGCTGACGAAGGGGTTCGATTATGAGGATTTCAAGGGCTGCTTCGGGAAGGCGGCGATACCGATGTTCCTCCTCGAGGAGGACGGGGACCTCCACATCTTCACCGTCGAGGAGAACCGGTTCACCCCCCGGCCCGGCCAGACCCTCGTCGCCCTCATAAACCCCAGCGGCAGGGACACCAAGGTCTGCGCCCCTGAAGGCCAGAAGGGTGCAGAAGTCGGGTCCGAAGAGGCCGAAAATTCAGAATAAAATTAGAGAGGAGACTGCGGTCCCCTCTAGCTGCAAACGCAGTCGAAGACGCCGGCCCTGCCCTCCGGGAGGAGGTCGCAGGGATCGAGGTCAGAGCAGCCGCCGACGCAGCAGGATAGCCAGTCGGTCTCGTTATCATCGATGGCGTAGACGAGTTCCATCTCGACCCTCCTGGTTATGTCGTAGGTGCCGCTGTACCTCTCCTCGCCTAAGCTGGTGGCCTCTCCCCGAGAGTCGGTCTGTCGGTACCTCAGGTCTGCGATCCCGGTCGAGTGGGAGGCGGTGTCGTAGACGGTGGACCTGGTGGCGAAGACGTCGGCGCTGATGATGGTATCATTGGTGGCGACGACGGTGGCGTTCAGCCGCTCCAGCTTCAAGGCCACGTCCCTCTCCCTGGATAGGTCGGTGTTGTAGAGGAAGCTAGATCCGACGGAGTCGCCGTTATTTCCTGCCCGGTCCCGGTCGTTTATCATCTTGCCGAGATAGTCGACGGTCCTGCTGGCGTTCAATCTGACGGGCCAGTTCTCCTCCAAGGTTATCGTCCAGACGTCGCTTCCCGCCGGCTTGGAATAGGTCCGGTTGACGCTGGCAGTGGCATCGGCCTTGAGGGATATCAGCTCCTCGGAGCTGTAGGTCCCCTCCAGGGCCGCCGTCCTCTCGCGGAGCCGGACGTCGTTGACGTCGAGGTCCGCCATCCCCGAATAGTAGGGGGATAAGATCCTTCCTGCGGGGGTGACGGCTATGGGGGCGATATCCCCCTCCACCGAGCCGCTGATGTCGAAGCTGAGGTTGGCTGACTGGCGGCTGATACAGAAGGAGGAGCCGTCGGTGACGTTGTCGACCCCGAAAGTCCAAGAGGCGGCGGAGGCTGAGGAGATCAGCCCCACCAGCAGCAGTAGATATGCGAATCCCGTCCTCATTCAGATCACCTTATCCTTCTTCGCTCTGGCATGAGGTCCGGTATCGTCGGTCCATGCCTTCACCTTGATGTCGTATACACCAAAGAACGGACCTTTGGATTTTTTGTCTATAAATGGCGAAATAGGCGACTTGGCTTCTGCATCCATATCGAAAATTCCGTCTATGCGACCTTTTTGCAGGGCCAGGGTGGAGTCGCCAGCGTAGGCCTTCATTTTTCCGTCGGTGAAGTATCCGGAGAATTCTGTATCCGCATCGGAAGAAGACGTGCCGTTTTCTGCGTGCGATCCGAGGTGTACGTCATTTCCCTCCGCAAATAGGTTATTTGCCCTGGCGGCGGCGCTCTGGCCTGTCTCGGCCCTGAAGTTGCCTCTGATACTTCCGATACCGTTTACATCTCCCTCTACGCTGGCTACCTCCCATTCTGATCCGTTTCTTTTGGAGTCGTAGGTGGCTCCTATGGCTCCTGCTCCTGCAACGCCATCTACCACAGAGGCAGTTAGGTTCTTTCCAGCAGCCAAGGTGCCGTCTCCAGACTCTGCCCTGAGGCGGTCTGCCCCCGCATAAGACAGGAACCCGGCAGCTCCTGCACCTACGGCCGATCCTTCGCCGGTTATGTTGATGGTGCCGCTCACCATCTCAATATGTACGTTGCCTGCAGCGGCGCCGACCCCCGAAGAGCCGTTGAGGCTGGAGGCCGCCACATCCACTGCGACGACTCCGGCACTGTTGCCGGTGATGGCGCCGACGCTCCCGACGCTGAGGTTGTTTCCGAAACCCATGGCCCCTGCCCCGAATATCGCTCCTTCAGCTCCGCCTGTCAGGTTCTGGCCGTCCTCCAGGACTCCGCCCAAGCCTCCGGCGCCTGCCACGGCCACGATGAAGCCTTTCTCGTTGGAGGCCTCGATATCCTCGCCGCGGGCTCCTGTGCCGAACCTTCCAGCCCCAGCGGCCAGGGTTCCGGCGCCGATCTCGTTATTCTTGCCGTCGGCGACGACTCCGACGAGTCCAGCCTCTGCTCCGCCGCCAATGGTGGCGTTCTGGAGGTTGAGTTCTGCTCCAAGGCCGCCTGCGACAGCCGCGGCTCCAACGGTGCCCTTCTTGTTGGAAGCCCCGACGTCTTCGCCGTAGGCGCCGGTTCCTATTAATCCGGTTCCTGCGGCCAGGGTTCCAGCGCTGATGTTGTTCTTCTTTTCGCCGACGGCTGCGACGCCGACGGCGGCGGCCTCAGCCCCGCCACCTATGGTCCCGTTCCGGAGGTCGATGCCCGCTCCAAGGCCGCCCGCGGCAGCTGCAGCCGCCACGAAGCCGTCCTTGCTCGAGGCTTCGACGTCCTCGCCATAGGCGCCGGTCATCGCGGGCCCGGTGGCAGCAGCCAGGGTCCCAGCGCTGATCTCGTTCTTATTCTCGCTGACGGCAGCGACGCCGACCAGGGCGGCCTCGGCCCCCGCACCTATGCTTCCATTCTGGAGGTTTACGCCCGCTCCAAGGCCGCCCGCGGCAGCCACAGCCGCCACGAATCCGTCCTTGTTCGAGGCCTCGACGTCCTCGCCATAGGCGCCTGTCCTGGCAGGCCCGGTGGCGGCGCCCAGAGACCCGGCGCTGATTTCGTTCTTATTCTCGCTGACTGCAACGACGCCTACGACGGCGGCCTCAGCCCCGGCACCCATGGTGGCGTTCGGAAGGCCGTTCTGGAAGTTTACGCCTGCCCCAAGGCCGCCCGCGGCCGCCGCAGCCGCCACGAATCCGTCCTTGCTAGAGGCCTCGACGTCCTCGCCATAGGCGCCTGTCCCGGCAGGCCCGGTGGCTGCGCCCAGAGACCCGGCACTGATTTCGTTCTTATTCTCGCTGACCGCAGCGACGCCGATGGCCGCAGCCTCGGCTCCACCGCCGGCGATCCCCTGCTGAAGGCGGATATCTGCGCCCAGACCGCCCGCAGCTGCGGCAGCCACAGCGATGCCGTCCCTGTTGGAGGCCTCGACGTTCTGGCCGGAGGCGGAGGTGCCGTCATCTCCAGTGCTGGCCGCCAAGGTTCCGCGGATCACGTTCTTCTTGCCGACGGCGGCGAGGCCGATCCCGGCGGCCTCGGCCTCTCCGTCGATGTAGAGGGCCGGAAGTCCTCCAGTCCAGTCAACGCCGAAGTCGACATTGCCGGCCCCCGCTCCTGCGCCCACGCCCCCACGATCGCTGGTCGCCGATCTGATGTTCCCGCGGGCCCAGGCGCTGTTTCCAGTTCCCGTGGCAAGGTTGCAGTCCACCTCAGATATGCCGTCGCGGATGTCGATGGAGGATACGCCAACTGCTGCCCCCTCCCCCTCGATCTTCAAATTTGTGGGGCCTGGATTGAAGTGCATGTAACCGGCGGTCCCGAAGGCCGTCGGAAGAAAGCCCTCCATCTGAGTATCCTGGGAGGTGGTGATCCCGCCGTCGATCTCGATCGTCTGCACCGAATCGAGGGACCCTCCATATACAAAGGCGTGCTGCATCGCGCTCCTTTCGCCCAGATCCCCGGTGGAGACGACGGCGCTCTCAGCAGCGCCGTCTATTGAGACGCCCTGGGAGACGCCCAGGGACTCTGGGGTGAGATGGGAGCTTCCGAGGGCCAGGGTCTGGGAGGCGTCCTGAGCGTAAATGTAGCTCGCGCCCGAGTAACCGCCGCTCCCGGCGTATCCCTGAACAGCGTATACATCCCCCGGACCGGAGATCTTTCTGGAGTCGTCCATGGCGAGACCCCCGCCGAAGCTCGCCAGGGTCGTGCCGCTGACCTCGACGCTGTCGTCGACGTCGTAGTGGTCCCAAATGCTCACGCTCCCACCGCCATCGCTCGCCGCAAAATGCATATCGATGGCATAAGCCCCTTGAAAAACGAGAAGACAAGTTATCGATACTACTAACCGAAATGATCTGGACAGAGATCTCCCTCCCTCAGCTAGCCCACTTATGCTCGGCATTTTGAACTATGCTCGGCATTAGGACTTTTGCTCATAGATATAAGTTTCTACAAATTGATAAAATATCCTGAACAAGATATACGGTCTTCATCTGATATATTATGCAGATATAAAAATGAGTGAAAATAATGATGCCGAGTGATTTAGGCCATATTTAGATATATCAAACGAACTGAACTTATGCTGGGCTTGTTAATTGATCCGGTATGGTCTCGTTCAGCCACATCGGATGCGATCGACGGCCCAGACCTCATAATCTCCAAGGCGACGATGTAGTCGAAAAGAGTGGAACCAGAACTAGCAGGTCGGATGATGACGGTGGGTTATAGGATCTCGATATCCGACTAAATCACCATTTTGTAAAATATAATGCAGATTTTATCTTTAATGGTGGTCCACCGCTCAAGCGACTTCCACTTCTGCTGAGCCCCTGAACCAAGCCGCGTTGTAGGCCTCGTCCTCCACCACCACGATCGGAAGGTAATCGCCGGCCTTCGCTTCCACCTCTTTGAGGCAGATCCTATAGCTGAAGAGGGGCGACCTCGATAGGATCATCGGCTGATGATAGCCTGAGGAGATCGTTCCATTCGCGGGGGCGGAGACGTTGTAGAAGACTACGGCAGCCTGACCCTTGATCGCAGTAACGTTATCCGCCAGATACTTCATGTAATCGATCCCGGGAGCCGTGACGTTCAGAACGTCCCTCGATACGTAGTGGACCTTTCCTGACAGGTCGATGAGGGCGTCGAGATCTCCGTCGTCCCCGAAGTATGCGTAGGCCGAAACTTGGGTCTCTCCAGAGTCCAGGAGGAGGACGCAGGGAGAAGATCGGCCCAGGAGAGGCCGGAGCTTATCCGAGACGTCGACCACCTCGGATGTGAGGACGGGAGAAACGGAGCCGTCGGGACCTCGGACCATATAGGACGTCCCGGGCCAGGAGAAGGCGACCCGGGCCTCGCCACCCTCGACCTCCCGGGCCTCGGACCAGACGACCTCCCGGGAGGCGTTATCGACGACGTACAACGTCGCGCTCTTGAGGTTATGGTCCGGGTCCCTCACCTCCACCTCTAAAGTGGCAGGGCAATCGGTGCTTGCGACCTCTGAGGAGATCAGAAGGTCAAAAGCCTCCGGTGGTGGCGAGCTTCCCGTCGTCCTGATCATCCACTCGGTCTCGTTCTGCTGATACTCGACCAGGCTCCAGGTCAGGATCCGGTTCGGGTTTCTCGCCGAGATGAAAGATCTATTTGTGGCGGGGCCGATGTCGCAGCCGACGTATATCCCGCCAAACTCGTAGAGGGAGACGAAGAAGGGGCCCGAGGCCCGGACGTCGGGGACGTCCACCACGGCCCATTCGAACTCCTCGCCGAAGAAGGCGTCGGCCCTGTCCGTCACCTTCGAGATGACGTTCAGCTCATCGTCCAGGATCTCCAGAACGAAGATATCGGAGGCGCCTTCCGGCTCCAGCTTGCCGTAGACGGCCACCGACGAGAGAGTCCAATCTCCCGACGGGGCCTCAAAGAGGACACAGTGCCCCATCCCGCCGCCGATTCGAAATCCTTTCTCCGCCGTTCCGTCGTCCAGGTAGAGGGTCACAGATCTTTCGCCGTGAGCGCTTGAGCTGCCAAACGCGAGAAGGATCAAAAGCCAGGTCAAAATTCTCGTCATGGGTCCCCAACAAAGACACCCTTTTCGTCATTTTCTATTTGTCTTTTTTGAAGGTGGGCACGAGGTTAAGCCTTTCGGGCATCACCCAAAGGGATAATACGCCCCAGATCAAGTTTCGTAGGGAGAGATCCGCCTTGGAGATGATTGCCACCACCTGCGTCTATTGCGGCTGCGGCTGCGGCCTTTACCTTCACGTCGAGGACGGCCGGGTCGTGGGGGCCTCCCCCTCCCCCGCCCATCCGATGTCGAGAGGGCGGCTCTGCATCAAGGGCTGGCTCGCCTCCGACTTCGTCCACCATCCCGACCGGCTCAAGGTCCCCCTCATCAGGCGGGGCGAGCGGATGGTTCGAGGGTCCTGGGAGGAGGCCTTATCCCTGACCGCAAAAATGCTGAAAGAGATCAAAGAGGAGTCGGGACCCGGCGCCCTGGCGGTCCTCACCTCCGCGAAGGGGACGAACGAGGAGAACTACCTTCTCGCGAAACTGGCTAGGGCCGCCCTCAAAACGAACAACGTCGACCACGTCGCCCGGCTCTGCCACGCCCCCTCGGTGGCTGGCCTTGGGGCAGCCCTGGGGAGCGGGGCTATGACAAACTCGATTCGAAGCCTCCTATCGGCGGACGCCATCCTGGTGACGGGCTCGAACACCACCGAGCAGCATCCCCTCGTCGCGGCGCACATCCTGGAGGCCCAGTCCCGGGGGACGACCCTGATCGTAGCAGACCCCCGAAATACCCAGATCAAGACCCTCGCCGACGTCCAGCTCTCCCCTCGATTGGGAAGCGACGTCGCCTGGACGAACGGAATTCTTAACCTGATCATCGAGCGGGGACTCGCCGACGAGATCTTCATAAAAGAGAGGACCGAGGGGTTCGACGCTCTGAAGGAGACGGTCTCACGGTACACCCCCGAGGTGGTGGAGAGGATATCGGGGATCTCGCCAGAGGACCTGAAGAAGGCGGCGATCGCCTTCGGGGAGGCTCCGAGGGCGGCGGTCGTATACGCCATGGGGACGACCCAGCACACGAACGGGACCGATAACGTCCTCGCCCTCGCTAACCTCGTCCTCGCCACCGGAAACGTCGGGCGAGAGGGTACCGGGATAAACCCCCTCCGGGGCCACCAGAACGTCCAGGGAGCTTGCGACATGGGGGCTCTTCCGACCGTCTACTCAGGCTACGCGAAGGTGGAGGACCCGATAGCAAGAGAGAAGATGAAAGCTGCCTGGGGAACGGACCTTCCCTCGACGCCGGGGCTCACCGCCGTCGAGATTATGGAGGCGGCCGAGGAGGGGAGGATAAAGGGGATCTACATCTCCGGCGAAAACCCGATGATGAGCTACCCCGACCGGGAAGGGGTGAGACGGGCTCTCGAGTCCCTGGAGTTTCTGGCCGTAGCCGAGATCTTCCCCACCGAGACGACGGCCCTCGCCGACGTCGTCTTCCCCGTCGCCTCCTTTGCTGAAAAGGACGGGACCTTCACCTCCACCGAGCGTCGGGTCCAGCGGGTGAGGCGGGCGGCCTCGCCACCGGGCGAGGCGAGGTCTGAGGTGAAGGTGGCAGCGGACCTTATGGGGCTTCTTGGGATCGAGGCCGACCGCGCCTCTCCGAAAGAGGTGATGGCCGAGATCGCCTCGGTCACCCCATCCTATGGCGGCATCAGCTACGCGAGGCTCGGAACATCGGGGCTCCACTGGCCCTGTCCTGATTCAAACCATCCGGGAACCGAGACGCTGCACCGAGAATCTTTTCCCATCGGAAGAGCGAGGTTCTTTCCCGTGGAGCAGCAGGAGCTGGTTTTCGACCCCGATTACCCGTTCCTCCTGACGACTGGAAGAAGCCTCTTTCACTTCCACACCGGGACGATGACGAGGAGGGTCCACCTCCTGGACCGCGAATGCCCAAAGCCCACCGTCGACATTAATCCCGAGGACGCGAAGGCTCTCGGGGTGAGGCGAGGAGAGAAGGTGGTGGTCGAGTCGATGGAACATAAGCTTGAGATCGAGGCAAACGTGACCGAGGAGGTCCCGAGGGGGACGGTCTTCATTCCCTTCCACTTTTCGGAAGCTCCGGCGAACCTCTTGACGGCCAAAAACCTCGATCCCAAGTCCAAGATCCCCGACTTCAAACGGACTTTTGTCAGGATCAGGGGGCTGGACTGATGAGCACAACCACCGCCCTCTTCCTCGACCGCGAAAAGCTCGTCTCCCTCCTTGAGAAGCTCGCCAGGACCCTCGAAATCGTTGCTCCCATCCGCGTGGAGGGCGAGCCGGTCTTCGCAACCTGGAGGGGAGAGGCTCTCGCCTTAGATGCCGATAACCCCCTCAACTCGCCGGTGGGGTTCTTCCTCCCCCAAAAGGAGGTTCTCTTCAAGTACGTCCAGTACAGCGGACGCTACACCTTCTCCGAGGATGGGCCAAAGTCGAGGCTGATTTTGGGGATGAGGCCCTGCGACCTTCAGGCGATAAAGGTCCTGGACGAGCTCTTCGGTAAGGAGCTTCCCGACAACCCCTACCTAAGCAAGAGAAGGTCGACGATCATGGTCGTCCTGAATTGCACCCGTCCCGGCGAAGAGTGCTTCTGCGCATCGGTGGGGTCTGGCCCCGCAGCTGTTGAGGGGTACGACCTCCTGCTGACGGACGTGGGACCCGGCTACCTCGTGGAGTCGGGATCTCCTGCCGGGATGTTCATACTGCAAGCCCACTCTCGCTATTTCGAGGAGGCTCTCCCCGAGCACCTCAAAGAGAAGGAGAGGCTTCTCGCCCTCGCCGAGGAGGAGATTGAAAAGAGATGGCCGGCACTGACCTCCGAAGGGATCCGGCGGGCGATCGAAGAGACCGACTGGGAGGAGGCGGAGAGGAGGTGTCTTCGATGCGGGGGGTGCTCTCTCGTATGTCCCGTATGCCACTGCTTTAGCGTTTTGGACAGGGGCGTCCCCGACGGCGAGCGGCTGAGGTGCAGAGACTCCTGCACCCTCGCGGGCTTCTCCAGGATGACGAGCGGCGCAAACCCCCGTCCAAGCCTCGGCGAGAGGCTCCGCCACTGGTACCTGGACAAGTTCGTCTACATCCCGCTGAAGACGGGGATGGCGGGATGCGTAGGGTGCGGCAGGTGCTCTCGGGTCTGCCTAAGCGACGTCGACAGGTGGTCCCTTTTGAGGGAGGCGATCGAATGAGAAAAGACTTGAAAGTTTGCCGCTACCTTCCCCTCCAGGCCGAGGTGGTCGACATAGACGTCGAGTCCTCGAACACCTACCTCCTATCCCTCCGGCCTACAGATGAGGAGGACGAGACGGTCCAGATCGACTACAAACCGGGCCAGTTTCTGATGGTCTCGGTCTTCGGCCTGGGGGAGTGCCCCATATCCATCGCCTCATCGCCCACGCGAGACCCCCTCCAGATCTGCGTCCGGGAGGCGGGGAAGATCACCCAGGGGATCATGGCTTCAAGGGTCGGGGACGTTTTGGGGATCAGGGGTCCCTTTGGAAACGGGTTTCCCGTCGATAAAATGTCAGGAAGAAACGTCGTCATCACCGGCGGAGGTTCGGGGTTTGCAACGCTCCGATCCCTCATCAACTACGTCGCCGACCACCGCGAATTGTTCAAAGACGTCACCGTCGCCTACGGCGCACGAACCCCCAATGACCTCTACTTCACGAGCGAGTACGGGAGCTGGCAGGCGGCGGAGATCGAGGTCGGGATCACCGTGGACATGATGGACGCTAGCTGGAAGGGGAACGTGGGGCTGGTCACCTCGCTTCTCGCCGACCTGGACCCCCTCCCCGGCACCGCCGCCCTCTGTGGCCCGCCGATGATGATCAGAGCCGTCGCCAAAGACCTCGTACGCCGGGGTTTTATCGAGCCGGACATATACATCTCCCTGGAGCGGCACATGAAATGTGGAGTCGGCAAGTGCGAGCACTGCACCATGGGCCCCTACCACGTCTGCACCGAGGGGCCGATATTCAGCTACGACGTGGTGGGAGACCTGCTCTGATACAAATTCTATCTTCCCCGGCGCCGATCGTCCTTTCGGGTCCAATAGGTGGCGAGGATCGGGCCTGAGATGTTGTGCCAGACGCTGAATATGGCGCCGGGGATCGCGGCCACCGGGTTGAAGTGGGCCATGGCCAGGGCCGCGGCGAGCCCCGAGTTCTGCATCCCCACCTCCACCGCGATCGCTCTCTTCTTTGATTCTTCCGCCCCCAGGGCCGATGCCGCAGCGTAGCCGAGGAGGAGGCCCAGGAGGTTGTGGAGGATCACCACGGCGAAGATTGCGAAGGCGGCCGAGAGTATCTGGTCGGCATTGGCGCCGATGATCGCCCCTACGACGGCGACGATGGTGGCGACGGAGACGAGAGGGAGGACTGCGAGCCACCGGCTGGCCACCTCCTCGAAATAGAGGTGGGCGAAAAGGCCCAGAAGGACGGGCAAAAGGACGATCTTCACGGCGGAGATGAAAAGATCACCAGCCGGGACCGGGGCCCAAGCTCCCGCCAGAAGAAGGGTGAGAAGGGGGGTCATCACCGGAGAGACGAGGGTCGATGCGGTGGTCATGGCAACCGATAAGGCGACGTCGCCTCTGGCAAGATAGGTGATGACGTTGGAGGCGGTTCCTCCGGGGCAGGCGCCCAGGAGTACGACCCCGACGGCGAGCTCCCCCGGAAGTCGGAAGGCCTCGGCGATCCCGTAGGCGAGAAGGGGCATGACTGTGTACTGGGCGACGACCCCGACGGCCACCTCCTTAGGCCGGAGTAGGATCTGCCTGAAGTCCTCGATCCGGAGGGTCATCCCCATCCCGAACATGATGATCCCCAATAGCAGCGGTATGTGGGGGAGGAAGATTCGGAAGGTCGAAGGACGGAAAAGGCCGACGGCGGCCGCCAGGAGGACCCAGAAGGCGAAATAGCGGCTGGCGATCAGGCTCAGGACGGTTGAGAATTTCATGACGTTATCCCGGACATCTCGTCACCGATCTCGGCCCGTTTTTTCTCATTTCACCTGTCTCATCTCTTCTTTTGGTTTTTGTAGATCTCTCTCAGAACCTCCCGGTGCATCGAGGCGACGGCGTCTCCGAGGATCCCCATGAAGAAGAGCTGAAATCCGACGATGATCAATAGAGAGGTCAGGATCGTCAGAGGCAGGTGCTCGGTCCTGGTGCCGAGCCACTCCCTCACGACGAAAAGGCCCATGAGAAAACCGGCCATGCCGAATAAGGTGCCCATGAGGCCGAAGTAGAACAGGGGGTTATGGGTCTTGGCCATCCGATATATGGTGGCGATGATCCTCGCGCCGTCAATGACGGGGTTGAGCTTGGTCCTGGTGCCTTTGGTCCTCGCCCGGTAGGTTATGGGAACCTCTAAGATCGAAAGGCCCTTCTTGACGCTGTCGACGGTCATCTCCGTCTCTATCTCAAAGCCGGTCATGGTGAGGTCGAGCCGTCGTACGCCCTCGCGGGTGAAGGCCCGGTACCCGGTCAGGATGTCGTTTAAGGGAACGTCGTATATAATTCTGAAGACGAAATTGATGAGCCGGTTTCCCGCCGAGTTGAGCCTGGTGAGGGCCCCTTCCTGAAGGTTTCCGAACCGGTTTCCCATGACGTGGTCGGCCCTTCCGGCCAGGACCGGATCGAGGAGGAGACCGACCTCGGAAGGAAGGTATGTCCCGTCCCCGTCGATCATGACGATCTGCTCCGACTCGATGAGGTCGAAGGCCTCTTTTAGGGCCTGGCCTTTCCCTTTGCCGCTCTGGACTACGACCCCGGCGCCAGCCGCCCTCGCCCGCTCACAGGTCCGATCGCGGCTGTGGCCGTCGATCACCAGGATCTCTTCAAATCCCATCGCCCTGAACTCGCCGATCACCTCGGCGATGGCGTCCTCCTCGTTCAGTGTGGGTATCAGAATGCAGACGTCTTTGAGGGTCAATTTCGATCAGCTCGGTTTCGACTTTTGGTTAGGTTGGTCGGCGGTCTGATGGTCGATCTGCGGGCCCACTTTGCGGATTTTTCTCACCTCAGGGCCCCTTTTATGAACCCCTCGAACCTAGCCACCAGCTCGTCCTCGTCTCCACCAGCGGTCTCGACGTAGAGCCTGATGAGGGGCTCGGTGTTGGAGGGCCTGATGAGGACGCTGTAATCCTCGGCAGTGATCTTGAGGCCGTCGGTGGTGTCTGGCTCAAGGGAGGCGAGGTCGCTCTCAAGCCGTCTCATCACCTCCGCTGGGGACCCATCGATCCTGATGCTCTTCTGGATGTAGGGGTAGTCGGGGATGGCGTCCGCGAAGTCCGATAGCTTCTCGCCTCGACTGATCACCTCGCCGAGGGCGAGGCTCATGGCGAAGGGGTCGTCGGAGAGCTGGAACTCCGAGAGGAAGAAGTGGGCGCTCCGCTCGACCCCCAGGACCGCGCCCTCGTTTTTGACCCGGTTGGCTACGTAGACGTCCCCGACCCTCTCCCTGAGGACCTCGATCCCCAGGGGTTCAAGCTCCCGCTCCACGATCATGGAACAGTCGAGGCCCGCCACCACCTTGTCGCCGGGGCCGTACCTCTCCTTTGCCAGGATCACCGCGACCTTCTCGGGGGTGACTATACGACCTTTATCGTCGATGACGAGCCCCCGATCGGCGTCGGGATCAAAGCCGACCCCAAAGTCGGCACCGATCTCGACGACCAAATTCGCCGTCTCCCTGAGGGACTCCTCGGTGGGGGCCGGGCCCCGACCAGGAAAGAGGCCGTCGGGCTCGGCGTTGATCGCCCTGCCGTCGAAGTCGAGCCTCTGATAGAGGAGGGACATCCCGCAGGCAGCGCCGTTTCCCATGTCCAGGACGACCCTGAGGGGCCGCTCAATGGAGAGCTTTCCCTCGACGTAATCGGCGTACCTCTTGATCGCATCTTCAGGGGCGCGGTCGGTCTTCTCACCATCCCCCTTTCGAAAAGCGCCCTTCTCGTAGAGGTCCATCATCTCCGTCTGGTGGTAGAGCATCCCGTACCCCTCGGCGGTTCTGAACCGAATCCCGTTGTACTCGGGGGGGTTGTGGGAGGCCGAGATGTATGCTGCGGCGTTGTATCCACCTTTCCAGGTCTCAAAGCTGATCATCGGTATCGGCAGGACTCCATAGCTCTCGACGTTGCAGCCTGTGGATAAGACCCCTTTGATAAAGGCCCTCTCCACCGACGGGCCGCTCTTCCTGGTATCCCTCCCGAGGGCGATCCTGCCGTCGGGGAGGTAGGACCCCAGGGCTTTTCCCACCCTCCTCGCTATATCCTCGGTAAGCTCCGTCCCGTAGACGCCTCGCACGTCATAAGCTCTGAAGACTGTCACACTAAAGAGGTCGTCAGTCGATCTAAAATAGTTTTCGAAAGCGGCAACCTCAAACTCGCGATTCAGGTTCGGCCCGGGTGATCTCGACCGTCCCCATGGCGTGGCCGGATCGAATCGATCTGATCCTCACTTGCACCCTATCCCCAGGAGCGGCTCCGGGTAAGAAGACCTTGAACCCCTCAACCTCGCCAAACCCGTCTCCAGACTTGCCGACGCCGACTATCTCCAGCTCCAGGACGTCCCCCACCTTCACTGGCGGCGAAAAGAACCCCTGGCCTATGACGTACATCTCGGCGCTCTCCTTCCGGGAGGCTGCCGGCGAATGGGACTGAGCCCTCCTGAAAGTCTCCCTCACCTCCGAGAGGTAATCCAGGAAGGTGTCCCCCTGGAAGACCTTGACCAAGAAGTTTCCGCCGGGCCTGAGGACCTCCTTTGCGACCCGGAGGGCTGAAGTAGAAAGGTCGATGGACCGCGCGTGGTCGAGGGTCCAGTTCCCCGAGAGGTTCGGCGCCGCGTCGCAGATCACAACATTGGCCTCGCCGCCCAGGGCGTCCCTTATCAGGTCCAGGGTCTCCGGGGCTGTGATGTCGGCCCGGATCGTCGTGACGCCATCTATCGGCTCGATCGCTTGAAGATCGACGCCGACGACGCGACCCCCCGAGATCTCCTTTGCCACCTGGAGCCATCCGCCGGGGGCGGCCCCCAGGTCCAGGACGGCGTCGCCCCTCCTGATCAGCCGAAACCTCTTGTTGATCTGCTGGAGCTTGAAGGCCGACCGGGCCCGGTATCCCTCGGCCTTGGCCCTTCGATAGAAGTAGTCCTTTCTCTCCCTGGCCATCCTTTAGGAATCTTGGCCCAAGGTAGTAAAGGGCTGCGGTCTCGCTCGATGAAAAATATCATAATCGAATTAGGTCAGGCAGCGATCTATTCGTCCCTCACAGGCGCCGACTTCCAGAACATTATGTCCAGCAGCACCGACGTCGGTGTCCCCCTCGACCAGGCGAGGTTCCCGGCCCTGGCTACCACCTTTTCGGCCTCCGCCAGGTTTGGCGCAAAGCGCGGGATCTCCATGGCGTCGAGGAGCTTCGGCGTCAGCCTTCCCATCGGCACCTGGCCTGCGATCGTCTCCCCAGCGCCGCCCCGATGGGATATTATCAAGAGGAGCGGAATTTTGTACAGGCTGTTCAGAGAAGCGAGGGCGTTGATGCTGTTTCCGAGCCCGGAGTTCTGCATCAGAAGGGCAGGCCTCTTGCCGCCGAGATGGGCTCCCGCAGAGATACCGACCCCCTCCTCCTCCCGGGTGACGGGGACGTGAGCAATTCCGGGGTCGGCATCCACGAGACGGAGGAGCTCCTGGAGGTTGACGCAGGGAACGCTGACGACGAAGTCCACCCCCGCGCCCTTCATACCTCTGTATACCGCCTCTGAAGGGCTGAGATATTTCATACAAACTCACGTATTGATGCTATCAGATTTAAATCTTCACCGGGCCAGGAGGGTGCTGACAAAGAAGGTCCCGGCCGCTGCAAGAATTATCGTCGCGCCGGAGGGGATGTTCAGCAGGTAAGAGAAGACGAGGCCCACGAGGACGAAGGACGACCCCAGGAGGATGGAGAGGGCCATGATCCTCTTGAGGCTGCGGGCGTGCTGCCTTCCGATGGCTCCGGGGATGGTGAGAAGGGCTATCACCAGAATTATCCCCACGATCTTTATCAGGACGACGACGCTGAGGGCCACCATGCAGAGGAGGAGGAGGCGAAGCTCCCTAACCGGGAGGCCCACCGCCTCGCCGTAGCTGGAGTCAAAGGAGAGGATCAGAAGGTCCTTGTAAAAAAGGGCCACCAGGACCAGCATCGCCAGGGTCAGTACCGAAATCAGCAGAACGTCGTTCCAGGATACGGCCAGGATGTTGCCGAAGAGGTAGTCGAAGAGGTCAGGGGCGTATCCGTGGCTCAGGCTCACAAAGACGATCCCAAGGGACATTCCAGCGGCCCAGAAGACGCCGATGGCCGTATCCTCCGAGACACGCGACCGATCGCTGATCGCCCCTATCCCCAAAGCCGCCGCCACCGAGAAGAGGACCGCAAATATGAGCGGATCTTTTCCCAGGAGGTATCCCAGACCTATCCCGCCGAAGGCGGTGTGGGCGATCCCGCCGCCGATGAAGACGATCCTGTTGAGGATGACGTAAACCCCGATGACGCCGCAGAGGACCGAGGCTACGATCCCGGCGAGGAGGGCCCTCTGCATGAACTCGTAAGCGAATATCTCTATCATCGTCAGTCGTGCTCCCTCAGAACCCGATGGGGTATTCCGTGGGCGATCATCTCCACGGGGCAATGGTACGCCTCCTCGATCTCCTCGGCGAAAATCTCCTTTGAGCTGTGGTAGTAGAGCTTTCTATTGACGCAGGCGATCTTCTTGACGTAGGTCGATACGGCGCTGATATCGTGGGAGACCATGATTATCGTCATCTTCTCGTTTAAATCTCGAAGAAGCTCGTAGAACTCCCTTTGCCGGGAGCTGTCGATCCCTGTGGCGGGCTCGTCGAGGAGGAGGAGATCGGGCTCCGAGACGAGGGCTCTTGCGACGAAGATCCGTTGCTGCTGGCCGCCCGAGAGGCCGCCTATCTCCCGATCGGCGTGCTCCTCCATCCCCACCGCCTCCAGGGCCGAGCGGGCAGCACCTCGATCCTCCGGAGCATAGCGGCCGAAGAGCCCCTTTCTCCCGTACCTGCCCATCATCACCACCTCCAGGGCGCTGACCGGAAACTTCTGGTCGAAGAGGCTCTTCTGGGGGAGGTAGCCGACCCGCTTTCGAGCGGATCCAGGGCTCATCCCGAAGACCAAAACCCTTCCCCGATAGGGCTTCAAAAGCCCCAGGATCGCCTTGAGGAGGGTCGTCTTCCCCCCGCCGTTGGGGCCGATCAGCCCGAGGAAGTCCCCCTCTTTCACCTCTAAGTTCACGTCCTCCAGGACGGTTCGGCCGTCCAGCCGAACCCAGAGGTTCTCGATGGATACGGGATTTGTTCCGGTCATCTTCCGCTTGCTCCCTGCTGGCTTCTGGCTTTTTGAGGGCGGACCAGAGCTCAGCCCTCAAGGCTTGCGGCGATCTTCTGGCCCACAGACCTCATATTCTCGATATAGTTTTCGGCGAGGGGGTCGAGGGGCACGACGATGCCGTCGATCTCCGCTGCGATGATCTCCGCGGATTTCGGGTTGAAGTTCTCGTCGACGAAGATTGTGGAGATATTCTTCTCCCGGGCGACCTCGACGACCTCGGCGAGGTACCTTGGGCCAGGCTCCTTCTCGCTCTCGAGGATCGGCACCTGGATGAGGCCGTAGTCCCGGGCGAGGTAGCTCCAGGAGGGGTGGAGGACGATGAACTCTTTCCCCTCCGCCTCCGAGAAGGTCGAGTTCAGCTCAGAGTCCAGCTCTTTCAGCCTGGTGAGGTATTCGTCCCGGTTATTTCTATAGAATTCAGCGTTCTCGGGATCGACTCCGATCAGGCCGTCGCAGATGTTCCCGACGATGATCACGGCGTTCTTCGGCGAGAGCCAGATGTGGGGGTCTGCGGTCAGGATCTTCCCATCGGCGCCTTCATCGCCGAGATCCGCTCCATCGGCGTGGGCGTGATTGTGATCGTGATCATCGGACTCTGCCGCCTCTATCAGGTCCACCCCGGAGGAAGAGTCGACGACGAGCATATCCTTGTTCGCCTGGATTATCCTCTCCATCCAGATCTCCAGCCCCGCCCCGTTCTTGACGTAGAGGTAGGCGTCCTCCACCTCTGCGAGCTTTGAGGGGGAGGGCTCGAAGGTGTGGGGGTTTGTGCCCGGCGGAACCAGGACCGAGACCTTCACCCGCTCTCCACCCACCATCTCCGAAAAGGTCGCGAGGGGGACGGTGGTGGCGACGAGGTTGACCATATCTTCGGTCTCCGGCTGAGCCGTCGGCTCGTCGGTGGATATGCAGCCGGAGAGGAGAAAGATCGAAAGGATCAGCGCAAAAAGAAGCGCCGGAACATAACCGCGCCTCAAAATCAAAGCTTTACCTCCTCCAGGACCTTGCCGATGTACTTCGTCCTGGTTTTTCCGTCCTCCTTCCAGTAGCAGTACCAGTAGGGTCCGTGGGGACATTTTTTGCACTCCTTGCCGCAGTAGATCCACTCCAGCCGGTAGGTGACAGACCCCGGCCTCCTCTCTCCTGTTTCTGCTTTTGAGGCTCCTTCTTCAGGAGATACTTTGCGATTGGTGATCAGTCGATCGAGGTAATTTCTGATCTCCAGGAGGTGGGGGAGGTCCTCTTCGGCCAGCTCATCCAAGACGTATTTGGGGATCAAGGCTGCGTCTTATGTAACCTATCCAGTTAAATCTTTTCCCCAAGTTACATAAGAACGAAAGCTATGGAAAAGATGGCTGGAGCGAAAGGCGAGGATAGACGAGCGGAACCGCCAGAGGAGAGGGCAAGAACTCCGAAGCCCTCCACCTTCAAGGGCTTCAACCTCCCCGAGAAGGGGATGGCGTGATGACGCGACCCATTCCTCAATTCGTTTAGAGATCTTTTTTGGTAACTATTCAGCCCAAACCGGCCATAACACGCATTTACATCCTGGATGCCTTCAGAATAGTGTTCAGTTAAGAGGCAGCTGAAGGAGGAACATAGGGCTTTCCCTCAAACACACCTTGAATAGCATCGAGAACAGAACATCAATGGAGTTCTTCCTGGCAGTAGAGATATAACCCCTGATGCGACAGAACGAATCAGCACCCCGTCTGCTCCAGAACGTGCCAGATACCTTTTGCTGAACTTTCAGCATTCTATATAGTTTGGAACTGTTACACTAGAAGACCTGGGCGACTTGGCCGGTGCCAGGAAGAGTTACGAGCGGGCTCTGGAGATAGACGAGAAGGTCTACGGGCCCGACCATCCCAACGTGGCCACGATAGTCAACAACCTCGGCGGGGTCCTAAGAGCTTTGGGCGACCTGGCCGGTGCCAGGAAGAGTTACGAGCAGGCTCTTGAAATCGACGAGAATGTTTACGGTCCCGACCATCCCGAAGTGGCCACGGATGTCAACAACCTCGGCCTCGCCCTCCAGAAGATGGGCGACTTAGAGAGTGCCCGAGAGAATCTGGAAATGTCCCTGGAGATATCCCGGCATTTTCTGGGCGAGAACACCCCACCACGAAACTCGCGCGAAAGAACCTGGAATCGCTCCGGCGATAGAATCCTACACCACCACGATCTCGCCGCAGACCCCGCAGGCCTCGGCGATCCGGTCGAACTTCATCCCCGGAAAGGGATCGATCAAACACAAATCCATCGGCTCGGCCCGCGAGAATAGCTTTTCAGCATCGCCGAAATAGACCTCGATTTTGCAGCCTTCCCCAAAGGCCTCCGCCGCCAGGACCGATTCCGCGCCTACCTCGCACGCTGGGGTTTCGGGCCGCTCGATCCTCTCGATCCCCAGGATCGACCGGTTCGCCTCCAGGTTCAGGATCGCGTCCTCCACCGCCGGGAGCCAGGCGTCGTTCAGGACCACCCGCTCAGCACCGGCGAGGGCTGCCACCAGGCCGAGAGTTCCGGGGCCGCAGAGGACGTCGGCGACACTGGTGAGCTTGCCCCGGAAGTAAAGCTCCTCCAGGATCTTCATCTTGGGGGCGAATTGTCTGGGAAACTCGACGTGTATTTTTGACTGATGCTTGTAGATCACAAGCTCGCCGATTAAAGAGGATACGACGTCGCAGCGCAGGTCCGAGCCCGCCAGAAGCTCCCAGCGGTGGGGCCCGGCCCGGAGGTCTGCAACGCCGGGGACGCCGCCGCCCCGAATGACCCCCTTTATTTCCGGGACTCGTTCGACGATCTCGGCGGCGGCCTCTTTTGTCAGGCCCTCGCCGACGATGATCAGCTCTCCCGGCCCCAGCCTCGGCGGGTACGCCAGGGGATAGCCCACCTCCACCAGAGGCCAGCCGATCGATCGGAGGGGGTCGTTTTTGGTTCGGAGGCGATGGTCGACGAGGATCTCCATCGCCTCGATCATCACCAGGTCCAGGGGCGCCCTGCCGCAGCCGGAACAACGTTGCCGCCCCTCGATCCTCGCGGCCAGGTCGGAGAAGCTCGCGCCCTTATCGAGGGCGGGCTCTTTCGGGCATCTCGGGCAGGCCATATAAAGCGCATCCAGGCTCGCCAAAACCTCCTCTGCGGACCTGACCATTTCGCCCTCGCCGGGTTGCGGGACCATGAAATCTCTTAGAAAGGGGTCACTATTTCAGCCTTTCCCGGCTAGTTTTGGGACCATTTTTGGGCCGTTTCGTAGAAAGATTTGTAAACAAAAAAGGCGCTCCCCGTTGGGAGGAGGTTTAGAAGATGGCACAAAGAGGGATTAGGGAATACGACGCCAAGAAGATGCTGGCAGAGCGCCTTCCAAATTACGTTGATGATTTCGATTACGATGGTCAGATAGTCCTTGTCACCCCAGAAACCGATCTGGAGGTGGTGGCGGTCGAAAACCCCTGGGTCAAGAAGAAAAGGCTGGTGGTCAAACCCGACCAGCTCTTCGGCAAAAGAGGCGCCCACGGCCTGATCCTTCTCGACGCTGCATGGGACGAGGCTCGCGAGTACATCAAAGAGAGGATGAATAAAGAGACCCTGGTGGGCACCGTGGTCGGGTCCATGACCACCTTTCTCATCGAGCCCTTCGTCCCCCACGACGAGAAGTACGAGCTCTACGTCGCCATAAAGTCCGACTACGGCGGGGACATCATCTACTTCTCTCCCCGGGGAGGGGTGGACGTCGAGGCGAACTGGGACCAGGTCACCGAGATCAACGTTCCCATCCTGGCGAAGATCGAGGATATGGACCTCAAGTCCAAGCTTCCGGCAAAGCTCGGCGAGATGCGAACGGCGATCGCGTACTTCATCAAAGGCCTCTACCAATTCTATCGAGACCTGGGCTTCGCCTACCTCGAGATCAACCCCTTCGTCTTCCACGAGGGCAAGATAATCCCCCTCGACCTGGTGGCACGGCTCGACGACGCCGAGGCTTTCTGGCAGCGGGGGAACTGGAAAGGCCTTGAGTTCCCCGAGCCCTTCGGAAGGGCCCTGACCGGGGAGGAGGCCCACATCAAGGAGATAGACTCTCGGACCGGAGCCTCTCTTAAGCTAACCATCTTAAATCCCAAAGGACGGGTTTGGACGATGGTGGCGGGAGGCGGGGCGAGCGTCATCTACGCCGACACCATCTGCGATTTGGGCTTTGCCGGTGAGCTCGCCAACTACGGCGAGTACAGCGGCGACCCCTCCACCGAGGACACCTACGAGTACACCAAGACGGTCCTGGATTTGATGACGAGGGAGAAAGACCCCGAAGGCAGGACGAAGTACCTTCTCATCGGAGGCGGGATCGCGAACTTCACCGACGTCGCCAAGACCTTCAAGGGGGTCGTCATGGCCCTGGAGGACTATCGAGAACGGCTTCGCAACACAGGCGTCGAGATATACGTCCGAAGAGGCGGGCCCAACTATGAGGAGGGGCTGCGGATCATGCGCAGTCTCGGCGAGAGGCTGGGGGTCTCGATCCACGTCTACGGACCCGAGACCCACATGACGAGGATCGTCTCGATGGCCCTGGGGGGGGGAGAGTGATGACGATGAAGGGGTACACGCTTTTTGACAGGAACACCCGGGCCCTCGTCTACGGCTACCAGACGAACGCGATCCAGAGGATGCTCGACTTCGATTACCTCTGCCGAAGGTCTGCACCCAGCGTCGCCGCCATAATCAACCCCGGCCGTGATGGGATCCACAAGGTCTTCTGGGGGACCGAGGAGATCCTCCTTCCCATGTACAAGTCGATCCCCGAGGCGGTGGCTGACCACCCCTCGGTGGAGGTGGTGGTCAACTTCGCCTCCTATCGGTCGGCCTTTGACACCACCATGGAGGCCCTCGCCTCGCCGAGCATAAAGACGGTGGCGATAATCGCCGAGGGCGTCCCCGAGAGGATGTCGAGGGTTATGGCCGCCACCGCCAAGAAGATGAAGAAGACGATCATCGGCCCCGCCACCGTCGGTGGGCTTGCCGCCGGAGCCTTTCGGATCGGAAACACCGCAGGGACCATCGAGAACATAATCGAGTCGAAGCTCTACCGGCCGGGATGCGTCGGCTTCGTCTCCAAATCCGGCGGGATGCTGAACGAGGCCTTCAACATCATCGCAAGAAACTCCAGCGGCGTCGTCGAGGGTATCGCCATCGGAGGCGACCGGTACCCAGGAAGTAACCTCATGGACCACATCCTCCGGTTTGAGGCGAACCCCCAGGTCGCCATTATAGCCTGTCTCGGCGAGGTGGGTGGGACCGACGAATATCGGATCGTAGAAGCCCTCAAGGAGGGGAGGATCACAAAGCCTCTCGTGATCTGGGTTACAGGAACCTGTTCCAAGGTCCTCCCAGGAAGCGTCCAGTTCGGCCACGCCGGAGCCAAGGCCCAGACAGACCTCGAGACCGCCGACGCCAAGAACAGGGCATTAAAAGATGCCGGGGCCGTCGTCCCCGAATCCTTCGACAGCTACGGCGACGAGATAAAGCGGGTCTACGAGAGGCTGAAGGCCGCGGGGTTGGTCAAGGACGTCGTCGAGCCCGAGATCCCCAAGATCCCCATGGACTTCGGCAAGGCCAGCACCGAGGGGCAGGTCCGGAAGGCGACAAACCTCATCTGCACCATATCTGACGACCGGGGCGAGGAGGTCCTCTACGCCGGAAAGCCCCTGAGCCGCGTGATGGACGACCGGATGGGGATCGGAGGTGTCATCGGCCTTCTCTGGTTCAAAAAGGAGATACCGCCCTGGGCGGCAGAGTTCATTGAGCTCGTCCTCCAGATCGTGGCCGATCACGGCCCCGCGGTATCGGCGGCCCACAACGCCATCGTCGCCTCCTGCGCCGGAAAAGACCTGATATCGTCCCTCGCCAGCGGTCTTCTCACCATCGGGCCGAGGTTCGGCGGGGCGATCGACGACGCCGCCCGGGAGTTCAAGAGGGCTCGCGACTCTGGCCTCTCGCCGGATCAGTTCGTAAGAGAGATGAAGTCCGCGGGGATCAACATCCCGGGGATCGGCCATCGGATCAAGAGCGTCAAAAACCCCGACAAGAGGGTCGAGCTTCTCATAGGCTACGCGAGGGAGAACTTCGCCCGGACCGACCTCCTCGACTACGCCCTACAGGTCCAGGAGATCACCACCGCCAAGAAGGGGAACCTGATCCTGAACGTCGACGGCTGCATAGGGATCCTCTTCATAGACCTGATGAGCTCCTGCGAAGTCTTCGATGAGAGAGACATCGAGGACGTCATCAAGTACGGCTATCTGAACGGCCTCTTCGCCCTCGGAAGGAGCATAGGGATCATCGGCCACATCCTGGACCAAAAGAGGCTCGAGTCGAGGCTCTACCGCCACCCCCAGGACGACATCGCCTACATGCTCCCAGACTTTGAGTGAGGCGATTTGACGCAGGCCGGCCCTTCTTCCGCCGGCCCCTCTTTTATGGAGAGGTTGACCTTGGCTACCATCAGCGAGAAGATATTCAGTCGAGCCTCGGGCCATCGGGCCGAGGCGGGAGAGATCGTCGAGGCGGAGGTGGACTATGCCATGTCCCACGACGGGACGAGCGTCCTAGCCATCAAGGCCTTCAGGGAGATGGGATCCGAACGGGTCTGGAACCCTGAACGGATAGTAATTCCCTTCGACCACATCGTCCCCGCCAACAACAGCACCGCCGCCGACCTTCAGAGGGAGGTCCGGTCCTGGGCAATAGATCAGGGGATCGTCCACTTCTACGAGGGGGGGCGAGGGATCTGCCACCAGGTCTTCCCTGAAGAGGGGTTCGCCCTGCCGGGGACGCTGCTGGTGGGGGCCGACTCTCACTCCTGCACCTACGGGGCCTTCGGAGCCTTCGGTACGGGGGTTGGAGCCACGGACATGGCGGAGATCTACTCTCGGGGAAGGCTCTGGTTCAAGGTCCCCGAGACGATCGGGGTCAGGGTGTCCGGAAAGCTCGGACGAAGGGTCCTTGCAAAAGACCTCACCCTGATGCTCGTGGGAGCCATCGGCGCCGACGGCGCCACCTACAAGGCCCTGGAGTACGTCGGCGAGACGATCGAGGCCCTCTCCATGGCGGGGAGGATGACCCTCTGCAACATGGGGGTCGAGATGGGGGCGAAGGCGGCCATAGTGCCTCCGGACGGGGTCACCGAGGATTTCCTGAAAGGAAGGGCGAAAGATCCCTACCATCCGGTCATCTCCGACCCCGAATCCCGCGATTCTGAGATGGAGTATGACGTCTCCGAGCTGGAGCCGCAGGTTGCAGCTCCCTTCAGGGTCGATAACGTCCGGCCCGTCTCGGAGCTTTCTGGAACCGAGGTCGACCAGGTCTTCATCGGGACCTGCACCAACGGCAGGTACGAGGACCTGGAGGTCGCAGCCGGAATCCTGAAGGGAAAGAAGGTCAGATCGAGGACTCTGGTCATCCCGGCGTCAAGAGAGGTTCTCCTAAAGGCCCTCTCCTCCGGGATCATCGAGACCCTGGTGAAAGCTGGGGCTATGATTGGAACTCCGGGGTGCGGGCCGTGCCTCGGAGCCCACATGGGCGTCATCGGAGAGGGGGAGGTCTGCCTCTCCACCGCCAACAGGAACTTCCCTGGCAGGATGGGGAAGGGGGGCCTCGTCTACCTCGCATCGCCGGCGACGGCGGCGGCTTCGGCCATCGAGGGCGAGATCACAGACCCCAGGGAGGCCTGAGGGCCTTGGGCCGGAGGGACGAGGGAAAACAGAGAGATAGACCCGATGTCAAAGTTCAGAGCCAAGGCGAAAGGGGGCGTCTCAGGTTCGACCTTCACGTCCATTCGATCTTCTCCGACGGGAGGGACGGGGTGGAGGCGATCCTGGAGGCCGCCATCGAGAAAAAACTCGATGGGATCGCCATCACCGACCACGACAACCTGGAGGGCTCCTTTCTGGCCGAGAGAATCGTCCGAGAGCGCGACCTCGACCTCGTTGTGATCCCTGGGGTCGAGGTCTCCACCTCCGACGGCCACATCCTGGCTCTGGGGGTAAGGGATCTTCCGCCTCGGTGGCGAAGCCCCGAGGAGACGATCGAGTTCGTCCACCAGCGGGGCGGGATCGCCATCGTCTCCCACCCCTACCACCTCTTCAGGCACGCCATGTTTCGCGTGCCCCCCTGCGACGCCGTCGAGGTTTACAACTCCAAGTACATCTTCGGGATCGCGAACTGGTGGGCAAAAAGAAAGGCCGAGCGGCTCGGCCTTCCGATGGTGGCCGGCAGCGACGCCCACATGGCCAAGACGGTGGGGCTCGGGGTCACCATCGTCGAGGTCGAGGACGATGGCGGAAACGATGAGGGAGTCGTCTCCGCCGTACTCGAATCGATCCGGGCCGGGCGGGTCGAGATCGACGGCACCAAAACCTCGCCCGTCGTCTTCGTCAGCCAGACGGTCCGCTGGATAAAAAAGCGGCTTCGACTGAATAAGCGGTAACATCTGAGGCGGAGAGCCGGGCGTCGGCATCGCACGGAGCGAGCGAAGGTCACTCCTGATTGGGGAGGATAGTTGGGCAAAATTCTACAGCCTCGAAGAAGACGAGGTCATCCCAAAGATGCGCCCGAAAGTCACATCATCGCCCAGAGCGCCCCACCCACCAGGGCGCCGAAGAGGGTGGCGAAGAGGTTGACGCCGTTGTTGCTGAGGTATCCTCGTGACTGGAGGGTCGCTCCGAGGAGGCTGTCGAAGTTCGTCCCGAGAAAGCCTCCCAGGAGTGCGGCGACGATCCCCCCGACCCCTGCCATACCCGTCGCCGCCGCGAGGACGCCGGTGAAGAGGGAGCCGAAGACCGAGGCGGCCTCGCCGAGGAGGGTGACGCCTCCGTCGACGCCCGGCTCCACAGGCCGGAGGGTGGTGATCATCCGGGGGGTCGACCTCGCCGTCTCGCCGATCTCGCTCGCCAGGGTGTCCCCGGTGGCGGTGGCCACAGACCCCAGGAAGGCGAAGGCGAAGAGGTCCGATCCGTAAACTCCGTAGAGGACGGCCAGCGCCAGGGGTATGAGGCTGTTGCTGTAAACGTTCTTGTAGCCCCGGACCCCGCCCCGGGACTGGGCGATCCTCAGCTCCTGCTTTTTAGCGTATTTGTACCTGGTGAACCCGCTCCCCAAAAGGTAGAAGGATAAGAGAAGGAGAAACCAGAAGATATCGGCGAAGAAGATGACCAGGAGGCAGACTATCACCTCGCTTAGGACGGCTTCAGCATCGGCAGCCTTCATCCTGTAGGCTGCCAGGCCCAGGGCCAGGGCGAAGACGTATATGCCAGCCATGTGTTGAAGATCCGGAAGGGGATAGTCGAAGCTGAAGAGCCACATCACCATGCACGACCCGAAGGGTACGGCGAAGTCCCGTTCCGCCCTCCTCGAGGCGGAGGAGAGGAAGGCGCCGGAGAGACCCCCCAGAGTCGCCAAAAAGAGGAGCCTTTCGGCCTCGATGCTGGCTGCGGTGACACCGGCAGCGGCCGCTGTGGCGGCAGCCCCAGTCCCGGCATCCGAAGGCAGCGAGACCGTCCACAGGATGGCGAAACAGCCGAGGGCCGTCGTCGTCGCCAGGTAGACGAGGCTCTTTGCCAGATCCTCGAACCTCCGGGAGGCCAGGGCCCCGAAGGTGGGTCCGACGAAGGAGACCGCCACCAGGTAAAGGGGAAGCTTGAAGCTCGTCGACTGAAGGCCGAAGCTCAATATGAGGAGGAAGGCGAGGGAGGCGGCGAGGACCCGAACCCTTCGCTCCGCGACGAAGAGGGCAAAAAGAGGCAGGACCGAATAAACCCCGGCGTAGGGAAAGAGCAGAACCGTCATCCCGACGCCGATCCGAGCCACCGCCTCTCTATCCACGGACCGCTAGATGAAGCCGATAGCAAAAATACTTTCTCTCGAACAACCCGCTCAGGTGTCAAGATGTTCGACCGCGGCCGCGAAAAACTGCTGGAGAAGAAGATCAAAAAGGAGGGCGAGATCCCCACCTGCGTAGCTCTGGTCATATCAGCCGGGGCGATGGGCCCCCGTTGGTGGCTAAAAGTCAGAGATCTTGCGGAATGGTCCATCTCCCTTGGGATCCGCGAGGCCGCGCTTTTTTTTGAGTCGCCGTCTTCTGGATCGTCCGGGGACGCGGGAGAGGTCGAGGAGGCGGCAAAAGAGCTCTCAGACCTTCCGGCGAAGGGGACCCTCCTCTTCGAAGATGAAGAGATCTCCTTTGGGAAGGGCGGACCTCTGGAGCTGGTCGTCTCCATCGGCCCCGGTCGCGGCGGAAAGGCGGAGGTGACCGAGGCGATCAGGTCGATCCTCGAAGACGTACAATCCGGCCTCATCGACCCCGATGAGATCGACGAGGCCGCCATCGAGGCGAGGCTCCGTCTGAAGCTGTGGCCCGACCTGATGATAAGGCTGGGGGGAAAAGAGCTGAGCGACTTCATGATCTGGCAGTCGGCGTACTCCGAGCTCTACTTCATAGATCGCTCCTGGGACCGGCTGGAGAAGGCGGACTTTCTCAGGGCCGTCGGGGAATACCAAAAGAGAGAGAGAAGGTTTGGAAGATGATCAGCCCGGATGGGCGAAGGGTACGGAGCTGAGGTACTCGGCGGGGACGTTCTCCGAGATGACTATGTTCTCGCTCACTGTCATCATCTTCACCCCCGCTCTCTGGGCGGCCTCGGCGTCGACCCTGATCACCCGGGGGCTGTTCGTCCTGAAGGTTCCAACGTACCAGGCCTTCTCCGGGGTCGTGGAGAGGTGGACGTACCTCTGGGTCGCCGCCTTCAGTCCCACCTCCAGGATCCTGTCGGCCTCCTCCTCGTTCGCCCCGTAGTAGAGGGCGGATAGCTCGTTTTTTGGGTAGTCGAGGGCGACGTCCACGGAGTGGCCGTACTTCGCCCTGATCTTCCCCTCCCTGATCTCGTACCGCTCCTTGGGGTCGGACTGGACGAGGGCTATCACCAGCCGTTTATTGGCCCAGCGGTACCTGGTCCCTATAGCCTCGGAGAGATCGTCCAGATCCACCCAGCCTCTCGGGCTCATCTCCAGCCCCAGGTCGTCGGGGAAGTGTCGAAGGGCGCCCGCCACCAGCCTGCCGAGCTTTTCGGTTCTCTCCTCTTCGAGGACGACCTGACCGGCGTCGCCACAAACACATCGCTCCCCCCGGAAAAATCCGTGTTCTGGACATCTCTTGATCACGATTCTCGCCTCCGGATGGATTGATGTGACTTTACAGATAGATATAGCTGACTCCAGAAGCTGACTTTAGAGCGTCTCGATTCGCCCCTCTGGCAGAAGAGGGATTGATCTCGGGGGCATGACGTCTGCAGCCCGGTTTCGGGCAAAGCCTGAAATAGAATTTGAACCCTGAGATCTGTTCATGCTGGATTTGGACAAGATCGAGAGAGGGCTGAAGAGCGGCGACCTTCTTGATCTGGACGATGAGCAGCTCTCCGCCGAGCTGGAGGCCTTTATTCAGAGTCTGGAGGAGCGGGATCGCCAGATAGGAGAGACCCTGGATGCCCTTCTGGCGGAGGTGGAGGAGCTCATCGCCCTCTCCGACGAGCTGGAATCTGAAGACGAGTTCTGCAGGTGATGCCTTTGGAGACGCTGCCAGACGTTCAGGCCTGCCAACCCGAGTACCCCATAAACCTCACCCGAGTCGGCCTCACCGGGGTAAAGAAGCTGGTGAAGGTCCTCCGGGAGGATGAGGAGCGGCCGATAGTTCTCATCTCCAACTTCGAGGTCTTCGTGGACCTCCCATCCGATCGGAAGGGGGCGAACCTATCTCGAAACTTCGAGGTGATAGACGAGGTGCTGGAGGAGGCCGTAAACGAGCCGGTCTACGTCATCGAGGAGCTCTGCGGCGAGATCGCCCGCCGGGTTTTGTCAAAGCACGAGTACGCCACCAGGGCCGAGGTGAAGATGAAGAGCGAGTACATCATCGAGAGGAGCTCGCCCGTCACCAAGACCGCGGGCCAGGAGGTGGTGGACATCTTCGCCGAGGCGGTGGCCAGGGCCGGCACCGTGAGAAAGCTGGTGGGGGCGGAGGTGGTGGGGATGACCGCCTGCCCCTGCGCCCAGGAGATCATGAGAGACCAGGTCCGAAAGGAGCTTTTGACCCTGGGGCTCACCCCCGAGGAGGCCTTCGAGTTTGCGGCAAAGCTTCCCGTGGCCACCCACAACCAGAGGGGGCGCGGCATGATATCGATCCAGGTCTGCGACCGCCGCTGCGTATCCCTCGACCAGATCATCAGGATAATCGAGAGGTCGATGAGCTCTCGGGTCTTCGGCCTTCTGAAGCGGCCCGACGAGGCGCTGGTGGTCCAGAGGGCTCACAGCAACCCCAAGTTCGTCGAGGACTGCGTTAGGACGATGGCCCAGAAGGTCGTCGAGTCCTTCGGTGACCTCCCCGACGACGCCGTGATCGTCCTCAAGCAGGTGAACGAGGAGAGCATCCACCAGCACAACGCCTTCGCCGAAAGGAGCGCCACCATGGGGGAGCTTCGGGCGGAGCTGGGGGCCGAGGATCTCGCCAGCGCCAACGCCAACGCCAGCGCCAACACCTGCGAGGTGCAGAAGAAATGACCGAGAAGATCGAAAAGAAGGTCGAGTTCATGGGAGGCTGTCTCGCCGCCCTCCTCGCCGAAAAGGAGATCATAGCACGGTACGAGCTTCTTCAGAGGGTCTACGACTGCGTCAGGAAGGCTGACCTCTCGCCGGAAGAAAAAGAGGAGCTTAAAAAGGCTCTCGGAAAAAAGAACGTCGCCTCGGGTGTATTCTTCAACATACTCTCCGGCGATCCGATCTTCAAGAGCCTCCCCAAGCTCGACAGCGTGATGAAGATCAACGACCGGATGTTCCACTTCGTCCACACCGGAAATTACGCCGACCCTGACTTCGCCCTGGCCTTCAAGAGGTACCAGGACTCGGAGAAAGAGGTCCGGGAGCTCGTCCGTCTGAACCTGAAAGACCTCCTCGTCGAGTTCATGGAGGGGGCAGGCTACGCCATCGCCGACGGTTCATCGGGAAGGCTCGCCTTTGCGGGCCCCGAAGACCGGAGGCTCGACTTTCGGGTCTTCCCCTCGATCCAGGAGGTGGAGCTGGTGGAGGGGATGGAGGGCTCCATCGTCATCGTCCCCCACTCCGAGAGCCCCGGCCCTTTCGTCGCCTTTTTCCGGGAGAAGGGAAAGGAGGCAGAGCTCGCCGAGATCAAGGTCTGGGTCGCCAACATGGAGCAGGGGACGATCGACCCCTTCATCGGCTACCCGAAGGACCTCGCCATCTACAAGCAGTTCAACAACCCCCGGATGGCGATGATGGTGAAGACGAACTGGGGCCGAAGGATGGAGTAGGGTTGCGCGGCGGTGGGCGCGCAGTCTACTAGGAACAGAGGCGTTGGAGCTTCCAAAATCCGAGACCTCAATCCTCCTTTTGGCCGGGGCTCTCCTGTGACCCCTCGGCCTCTTTCTGGCCGTCCTCCCCGTCGCCTCCGACGGCGACCACCCGGTCCCTCAGAGCCCCCGCCCCAGGTCGGGGGTATCTTACGGGGTCCCTGAAGAGGTGCCTGGACCGTGCGATCTGCTCGGAGGTCCCAAGGACGAGAAGGACGTCCTCTGCCTCGATCTCGGTATCGCTGTGGGGGTTGAGGATGTTCCCCAACTCCCTGATGATGCCGATGACGCTCACCCCCAGCTTCTTTCTCAGCTCCAGGTCGGCCAGGGTCTTTCCGGCGGCGGGAGCCTTCTTTTCGACCTTGACGGTGACGACCTCGACGTTCGGAAGGTACCGCCTCAGATCCGATATGCTGGCGGGCTCGATCTCGACGTTCCTGAACATGTCGTAGCCGTGAGACCTCACCTCGACGATCATCTTATCGATCTCGCTTCTGGGGACGAGGTACTTGCCGAGGACCCTCGAGAATATCTCCACCGAGGTCTCAAACTCCTCGGGGATCACCTCGTCGGCCCCTAGGTCGTAGCACGCCGCCGCCTCGTCGAGGTACCGGACCCGAGCCATGATGAAGACCTTGGGGTTGATCTTTCTCGCCATCTCGACGATCCTCCGGGTAGCCATCTCGTCGGAGACGGCGACGACGACGACCCTGGCCGAGTCGAGGTCGGCGTGGCGGAGGACCAGCTCCTGGGTGGCGTCCCCGTAGTGGATCGGCTCTCCCTTCGCCCCCTCCTCTCTCACCTTCTCTGGGTTCATCTCTAGGATCAGGTAAGGGAGATCCCCGACCTGGGCGGCTCGGGCGAGGGTCCTTCCGACGAAGCCGTATCCGATGATGACCAGATGGTTCTCCATCTTCTCCGGGATCGCGGCGAAGGGGTGGCCCGCCTTCAGCTTCTCCGGGAAGGGCAGCCGATAGAGGAGGTCTGCGGACTTTGGCGAAGCGGCGATGACAAAGGGGGTCGCCGCCATCGTCAAGACCGAGACCGCCAAGAAGAGCTGGTACTCGCTCCGACCGAGGATGCCGGAGTCAAGGCCCGTCTTCGAGAGGATGAAGGAGAACTCCCCGATCTGGGCGAGGGCGAGCCCCGCGAGAACCCCCGTCCGAAGGGGGTAGCCGAGGAGGAGAGAGACGCCTCCCGCAACGGCGGCCTTCAGGATCAAAACCCCCAGGGCCGCCGCCGCCACCAGCTCCATCCTCTCGATGAAGAACCCGACGTCCAGGAGCATCCCGATGGAGACGAAGAAGAAGCTGGTGAAGACGTCTCGAAAGGGGATGATGTTTCCCAGGGCCTGGTAGCTGTACTCCGATTCGGAGATGATCAGCCCCGCCAGGAACGCCCCCAGGGCGAGGGATAGGCCGGCGGAGTAGGAGATCCAGGCGACGGATAAACAGATGAGGATCACCGTCAGGAGGAAGAGCTCACTGGATCGGAGGCGGACGACCTGGTAGAGGAGGGCCGGGACGATCAGCTTCGCTCCCACTATCACCAGAACGATTATCCCGACCCCCTTCGCCAGCATCAGAAGGAGGGGCATGGAGAGGCCCGTCGACTCTTCCGCCGCCAGAAGGGGGACGAGGAGCATCATGGGGACGACCGCGATGTCCTGGAAGATCAATATCCCCAGGGTCGTGCCGCCATGGGGTGAGTCCACCTCGTCCCGGTCCTGGAGGATCTTCAGGACCACCGCAGTGCTGCTCAGGGATACCAGGAAGCCGGCGAGGATCGCCTCGTTGAGGGGAAGGCCAACCTCAACCCCGACGAAGGCCGAAGCGAGGAAGGTGATCGCGACCTGGAGGGGTCCGCCCACCAGGGTGGGCCTTTTGATCCGGAGGAGCTTATCGAAGGAGAACTCGATCCCGATGGCGAAGAGGAGGAGGACCACCCCCACCTCGGCGAGGACCTCGATCTGCTCCACCTCCTGGACGAGCCGCAGGCCGTAGGGACCTGCCACCACCCCCGTCGCCAAAAACCCCACCACCACCGGGACTCGGAGCCTGTGGCCCGCGAAGATGGCGACTATCGATATGAGGAAGATGACGATGATGTCGTTTAGGAGCTGTATGGCCATCGGTCAGCTCTCCCGCAGCATCGGCGTTAAAAGTTTAGGTCGAAAATAGAGGATGAGGAACAAAACGCCCGAATACGCCACTCCCTCGGAGTTGAGCGGGTGAGGAGAAAGGAGTAGCCGAGAAAAGCGAAATACGGCGGCCGCGCCAGCGGCTCGCCTCGTCGTCGATCTATACACAGGTGTCCAGAAGCCTGCCGCCCTTGCCTTTCTTTCCTTTCTTGCTTCCGCCGCCTCTCTCTTCACCGGGATGTATGGGCTCGACCTCAGCGACCTCTTCCTCTTTCTTCTTCTCTTCCGTCATTTGAATCACTCCAGATATTAATTCGGCTGTACACGTTTATTAAACTTTCCGATAACGTGGCCCGCCTTTCTCTATTTGGAATATACAGCCGCCGTAGATCCACCAGAAGTCCCAGTTATGGGGATCTTTTTCTCACCTATTGCGCGCCAAAGTGTGTTTGTCTCAGAACTGCATAATTGATCCGTTGAGGGTTGTCCAATAAGGATTCCGAAAAGATTTTATGTGACTTGTACATTGAGTTATTTTGGAGGTCGTAAATTCATTTCGTCTGGAGGGAGACGATATGCTGTCGCGATCTGAAGACGGGAGATAAGAGATGGCGGTCTGCAGTTGTAAGACGATGACTTCGCTTGTTTTGCGAGCTATTAGCAGAGGCCATACAAGAATCATAATAATATTATTTCTTCTAAGCTCGATCTCTCTTGCCACTGGTTGTGATGGTACGCTTCACGATTTTGAAGATGCCGACCTCACCGAATGGAGGGACTGCGGAGGAAGCAGCTGGTATATCGATCCTTCCATCGGTCACGAGAGCAAATTCTCGCTGAGGTCGGGCCCAATCGATTGCACCGGTATCAGCAGAATTTGTCGCGAGGTTAAAGGCCCCGCTGAGGTCACCTTCTGGTGGCAGTGTGAGCCCCTTCGGCAAGGTATAGCAGAACTGACTTTCACAGCAGACGATACCAGGCGCGTCTGCGATTCCTCCGAATGGTCGCCGATATCATACACCGTGCGCGATAACAATACCCATCAGCTAATCTGGGAGTTCAGGAAGATCAAGTGCTATCCCAAAAACGCGGGGGCTGGTTGGATCGATGATGTTTGCATCTCATCTGAGACGCCCACTATCCCTTCCGAAATAAAAATGGGTAACGTCTCAGATGGCAATATGTCTTGTGACGCCAGAGTAATATCTTCTGGTGTTGTAGTAGAGCTATCGAATTTTACGATTGTGGCGAATGAGGTTACTATGGAAACCACCAACGTCACGATTAATCCATCTGGAGATGTTCTGATAAATCCAAACGAGATTAATATATCCTCGGATAAGGTTTCGATGAACACTCCCGAGGTTATTATGTCGCCTGCAGAAGTTGTAATGGGCAATTTTACGATGAATACTTCAGAAGATGTCCTTATAAGGCCAAATAACGTTGGTGTATTTACAGAAAAAATTATTGTTGTTGAAACACTTCAGGACAACGTTCCACAAATAGATATTATATCACCAGAAGATATGGCTAAATGCGATATAAATAAAGATATCATCTTTGAATTCATGCCTTTAGATGACAATAAGCTGTGTAATTGCACATTTTATATAGTTGGAGATGAAGAAAATATTCCATATGAAATAAGCAATCCAACGACTAAGCTGACTAAGCAAATTTCCAACTTACCTAAACCAGGTTATTATACCTGGTATGTTACGTGCTGTGATAATGCATACCAATGCAATAGTTCCGGAAATAGAACAATTATAATAAAGCCGAATGTAACATACGTCACAGAAAATTCGAATCCATTAAAATATGAATATAATAATATCAATTCAGCAATTGAAAACGTCTCCGAAGGCGGCACTGTATACATAGAAAAACGGAATTCTGATGAAAATGTATTTATAAATAATCCTCTTAGGTTAATTGCAATGGAAATAAATGGCACCAAACCTGTGATTGAAGGCGTTGTAACTATAAATTCAAGCGATGTTATAATTGAGGGGTTAGAGATACGAGCAAAAACATATGGAATCACTACATTATTAAAAGATGAAAAGCATGATTGTGGACCTAAAGGGCCAAATATACCTTACTACGACAATATAACGATATCTAGTAATATAATAGTCGGTGGTTCGCTGGACAGCATATCTCTCGTACACTGCAAGAATATAACTATATACAAAAATTTTGTAATAGCCAGTATGTTAGGAATTCGTCCGAAGATCGGAGTTCGTCTCTCTGATTGCCTAATCGGAAACGTGTCTGCAAACAATATAACATCATCTAAGGCGAATATCTGCCTCGGAATGTGTAGTAACATTTTACTCTCAAATAACATCGTGAGGGGGGAGGAGGCAGGGACCCTTGCATATAATTTTGAAAGCGAAATTAATGTAAAAAATAACACTTGTTTAAATAATCATGGCAAGGAATGTGAATGTATAGTAAAGTGTAAGAATTATGGGTCCTCATTTTGTGATAGAGATTTCCCCGGAAAAGAATGGTGGATATGTTGATGAAAATAAATATAATATTTATATCATATGTGTTGTTAATTGTTCTTATGTGTGTATACGGGAACAGTGTATGCGGCTCTCCAGATCATGGGGTCTTTCCATTAAACGTAGATATATTCGCAACTCGGATTTCAGATGGTTTGAACGAGTCCTGTAAGACAGGCACGGTATATAGAGACGAAGATATAATTATTGTCTATAAATTTTTCAATCCTTGTAATGATAGTTTTAAAAATGTTAGGATAGAATCAACGTTTCCAGATATTTATGATGTATCGGGGACAGATACGATTGGCAATTGGACGTTAGATGGTGAACCAAAACATAATAATTATAATCTACTAAATTTTTCATATTTTAAAAATACTTATACAATAAAAATAATCATAAATGAACTTAAAGGTGGTTCCAGTGAATGCTTCGGTTACACAGCAAAAATTCCAAAGTTTGCGCATCTTGAAAATTGTAATTATACTCACTTACCTTTGCCAAATAATATAGACATAGGTGAATACGACTACTCAGGAGATAAGATAGATAAAGCCAAAACAACTGTTAATCCAGATAGTATAAATATTAGAAATAATAAACCGGAAATATACTCGCTAAACGTTACTCCTTCGCCTGAATCTGTAGTTCAAGAAAACAATCGCAAAAATGATGCTTACTATACATTGTATAGAGATGGCGATATTAATATTACTATAAATGCATCCGATAAAGAAGACAGCGATGAAAATTTGACATATGAATTATATGATATAATACTGAATGATTATGGTGAAGAGTCGGAAAGAATTACAGATAACCTTCAGTCTACTTACTCGATTAAAACTCCTGGGAAACATCTATTCGGTATTAAAGTTAGCGATTCTAATAACGATATAGACGAGATAATAGACAACAAAACATTAATTTTTGTTTTAAATGAAACGCGAGATGAATTCACTCATCATACTGGCAATGCGACAAAAATATCGTATGAGGATAAAGCGAAATTTAGATCTATATTAGCAATAGCAGCAATAGCTGCAGTTTTCATACTTATACTTGAATTTAAGTATAATACAAAAAAAAAGAGCTATATAAAAATAGGATCTATAGTCATTACTATATTTTTATGTATATATCTAATATACAGCATTTGGGACGACCAAAAACTGCATGTAATCCAAATACTATTATATATATTCTTCGGAATATCATCTATAAAAGTACTTTCTAGGTACGAATTTTTTGAATATAGAAACTATAAAATATATGGCTGGTTTGCAGCTTACTCAGGAATATTCGGTCTTTTATATATAGGACTTTTACGGTTCCTATCAACTATTCAAACCATAACTATAGATGGCATTACTTGTGACGCGTCGGGTCTAGATATAATGCTATTTATATTCATGATCGTTATATTTGCAAAATTATGTAAATCGCGTAGATTTATCTTCTTGTTCATTTCTGTATTATATTTCATATATATAGGGCTACTAGTAGTGGGCAATTATCCGCCCAACAAATTAGACCACGAATTTGGATTAATAGAATTGATTAGAATTATCTTTCCGGAATTTATCATATATTTCGGGATCACGTATTTGTATTTCCTTAGCGAAGAGGACTAGGCACTAAGTCAGTCTAATGAAGAAAAATGAAGAAAATTGCGTTTTTTTAAACTCTAAATCCTCCTTAATCTACAACTTTTTTAAGATCCTTCACCACGCAGGTCGGGTCCTCCCCGCAAACATCCCCGCAGTAGTACCTCGCCTTCTGCCGGCATCCGCCGCATACCTCCAGGTACTCGCACTCGCCGCAGGCCCCCTTGAGATGGGACTTTATATCCCTCAGGGCCAATAATTCGGGGACCGGGTTATCGATCCAGATGTCCTCGAAGCTCCTCTCCCGGACGTTCCCGACGACTACCTCGGGCATGAAGTGGCAGGGGAGGACGTCTCCGCGGTGGTTGATGTTTGCGACCTTCACTCCTGCGGTGCAGCCCCCGGCGTTTTTGAGGAGCTTTCGGACCCTCTCCCGCTTCTCCGGATCGTCCTTCAGCATCTCCAGAAGGTAGGCCCCGTCCATGGGAGAGTCTGTCGAGAGGATCTCGATCTCCTCGTCCTTCAGCTCGACGGCGGCCTCGGCAAGGAACTTGATGACGCTCCTCCTCTCCTCGGCGGTGACGTCCCTGTTGGCGATCTCGGCACCCCTCCCCACGGGGACGAGGTGGTAGAGGCAGAACCGGGGGATCTCCATCTCCAGGGTCAGGTCGAGGAGGGCAGGTATCTCGTACCAGTTGTCTTTAGTGAGGGTCACCCGCAGACCGGTCTTGAGGCCTGCATCCCTGGCGTTCTTGAGGCCGTCGACGGCCCTCGCGTGGGCTCCCTCGACCCCTCTGAACTTGTCGTGGACCATTGGCCTGCAGGAGTCGAGGCTGACACCGACGTACCTGATCTCCGCCTCTTTGAGGAGCCTTGCAGCCTCCGGAGTGATGAGGGTCCCATTAGTCGAGATGACCGTCCGAAGGCCCACCTCCTTGGCGTGGAAGGCGTAGGCGTAAAAGTTCCTGCTGAGAAGCGGTTCGCCGCCGGTGAGAATCAGCATCGGGATCTTCAGGTCTGCCAGCTCGTCGATGAGCCTTATTCCCTCTTCGAGCCGGAGCTCCTCGGCGGCGGCGGCTTTGGCGTCTATGTAGCAGTGTTCACAGGCGAGGTTGCAGTGGCGGGTGATGTTCCACATCACCACGGGCTTCTTCTGGCCCGAGAACCTTATCATGTCGTCGGGAACGGGCCTGCCGACCTCTTCGGCGGCCCTGATGGCGTCCCAGACCGTGGCCTGGTCTGCCAGGGCCTTTGAGAATATGATCATCCTTTCCTCCTGATCTCTTCAAGCATCGATTCGAAGGTGTACTTCTCCGGAACATAGTCCACCCTCACCCCTAGGCGGGCGAGCTCCGCTTCTGTCGGCGGCCCGATCGCCGCGACCTTAGCCTGTGCCAGCCTCTCTCGAAGATCGGCTTCCTCCCCCAGATCTTTCGCCCTCTCGATGAGGTTTTTGGCGGTGGAGCCGCTGGTGAAGGCGAAGACGTCGGGCCTTCCCCGCAGGATCAGCCAGTCTAGCCTCGGGTCGGCGGAGGGGGCGATGTCGTAGAGGTGGACCTCGTCCACCTCGACACCGCCCTCCTCCAGAATCTTTACCAGCTCCGGGCTCCCCCTGGCGCTCCGGAGGAGGAGGACCCGCTTGAACTTCGGGGCCAGGGCGGAGGCGAGGCCTCTTGAGCTGAAGATCTCGGGGACGATCGCAACCATTAGGCCCCTCTCTTCCAGAGCCTCTCGCGTCCTTGGGCCGATGGTTGCGAGGACGGACCTTTTTAGAAGATCGGCCAATTCAGCGTCCCGGAGGGCGATCTCGGCCCCGGTGGCGCTGGTGAAGACGACGCAGTCGGCCCTCTTTATCCTCTCGGGAAGGTCTCTGGGGAGAACAAGCTCCGAAAAGGCGATGGAAGGGGCGAGGATCGGCTTGAAACCCAGATCCCGGGCGATCCTCTCCGACTCCTCTCCCCGGTTGTCAGGCCTCAGGATGGCGATGGTGGTCGGCCTGAGGTCTTTTGAAAGTGATACGACGTCCCCAACTACTAATATCGCTGGAGACTTTACATCCGCCTCTTTCGCCCTCTCGACGATATCGCCCAGGGTCCCCACGACCAGCCTCTCCTCGGGGCTCCATCCCCTCTCGATGAGGGCCGCCGGGGTCTCGGGGGACCGGCCGCCCCGGAGCAGCGCCGACGTGTTCTCCTGAAGCCTTGCCACCCCCATCAGGACGACGAGGGTTCCCCCCACCTTGGCCAGGGCTTCCCAGTCCATTTCATCGTCCTTTCCTGGCTTCTCGTGGCCCGTGACCACGGTGAAGGCCGTGGTTATGCCCCGATGGGTGACGGGGATCCCCGCTCCTGCGGGAACAGATATCGCCGAGGTGACGCCGGGTACCACCTCGAAAGGTATACCGTCCCCGGCCAGGGCCAGCCCCTCCTCGCCGCCCCTGCCGAAGACGTAAGGATCTCCCCCCTTCAGCCTCACCACCATCTTTCCATCAAGCCCCTTCTCCACCAGTAGGGCGTTGATCTCCTCCTGGGAGAGCTTGTGGCGGCCTGGTAGCTTTCCAACGTCGATCTTCTCCGCGTCCCCGGGCGCCCAGCCCAGGATCTCGGGGGAGAGGAGCCGGTCGAACAAGACGACCTCCGCCCCCTCGATCAGCCTCTTCGCCCTCAGCGTCACCAGATCCGGGTCGCCTGGACCCGCCCCCACCAGGTAGACCTTGCCCCTACTAGACCGTTCCAACTTCCTTCACCGCCTCTTCTGCGAGATCCCGTCCACCCTTCGCCACCAGCTCTCGGCTCAGCTCTTTTGCCCCATGGAGGTGGTCGTCTGCCGGAACCCTCCCCTCAACCCGGACGAACCTCGACCCGTCGAGGGAGAGGACCTCGGCCAGAACCCTCAGCTCGTCCCCTTCAAGCCTTGCGAAAGCCGCCATGGGGACGACGCAGGACCCCCCGATCGCCTCCAGGATCACCCGCTCGGCCTCCGTCTCAAGCCTTGTGGGCAGGTGATCGATCTCTCGGACGATCTTCTCTGCCCGTCCTCCCGTCGCCACCACCGCGATCGCCCCCTGGTTTGCCGAAGGCACGAACTTCTCGGGGTCAAGGATGGAGTATTTTGGATGATAGCCCATCCTCGCAATCCCCGCCTCGGCGAGGACGATCGCCCTATAGTTTCCCTCTTCGAGCTTTCGAAGCCTCGTCTCCAGGTTTCCCCGAAGGCTCTCGATGACCAGGTCCGGCCTCGCCCTCCGGAGCTGAGAGGCCCGCCTCATGCTGCAGGTCCCCACGACCGCCCCCTCCTCCAGCTCCTCTAAAGCGGCCCCGTCTTCGCTCACGAGAACGTCGAAGGGCGAGTCCCTTTGAAGGACGGCGGCGATCACCAGACCCTCGGGCCTTTTGGAGGGGAGGTCCTTCATGCTGTGGACGGCGGCGTCGATCTCGCCCACCAGCATCAGGTCGTCGATCTCCCTGACGAAGAGGCCCCTTCCCGAGACCCGATGGAGGGGCACATTCAGGACGTGGTCTCCCTTCGTCTTCACTATCTGAAGTTCCGTCTCCGCGCCCCTCGCCTCCAGAAGGGAGATGGCGGTCTCGGTCTGCCGCAGAGCAAGGGGGCTTCCGCGGCTCCCCACGATCACTCTCTCAGGTTTGACTTGTAAGCCTCCAGAGTTTGGTTGATGACTTCTTCGGAGTGAGCGGCGGATAGGAAGTTCGTCTCAAACTGGCTCGGCGGTAGAAATACCCCCGACTTCAGCATCCTTCTGAAAAACGCGAGGTAGCCTGACTTATCACATTTCAGGGCCTCGACGTAATTATTTGGAGCGTCGCCGAAGAATATCTTGAACATCGACGCGATCCCCACCACCGAATAGCCGAGCCCCAGGTCTTCGACGATCTGCGAGAGCGCCTTCCTCAATTCGTCGCCGGTGGCGTTCAGCCTCTCAAGGACCCTCTCCTTCTCCAGAACGTCGAGGGTCGCCATCCCGGCGGCAAGAGAGGTGGGGCTGCCGTTGAAGGTCCCCGCCTGGTATATCCCGCCGCTTGGGGCCACCATCTCCAAGAGCTCCCTTCTGCCGCCCACGACGCCGATGGGAAAGCCGCCGCCTATGATCTTGCCCAGAGTCGTCATGTCGGGAACGACGTTGTAGAAGGTCTGGGCCCCGCCGAGGCTGAGCCGGAAGCCGGTGATCACCTCGTCGAAGATGAGGACGACGCCGTGATCTCGCGTAAGCCTTCTCACCCCCTCCAGGTAGCCTTTCTCGGGGAGGATGGGGCCGATGTTTCCCAGGACCGGCTCCATGATCAGCGCTGCCACCTCCCCCTCGAACTCTGTCAGGGCGGCCTCGACGGCCGAAAGGTCGTTGTAGGGGACCTGAAGGGTGTTTTTTGCGGTGTCCTTTGGAACGCCCAGCGAGTCGGGTATCCCCAGAGTTGTCGCCCCGGACCCCGCCTTCACCAGGACCGAGTCGTGGGCTCCGTGAAAGCCCCCCTCCACCTTTACAATCCTATCCCTCTGGGTAAAACCGCGAGCGATCCTCAGGGCCGCCATCGTCGCCTCGGTGCCGGTGTTGACGAACCTGAGCATATCGATGCTGGGATAATGGGCCACAATCCTCTCGGCTAGCCTCACCTCAAACTCCGATGGGGTGCCATAGAGCCAGCCCCGCTCCAGCTGCTCGATCACCTTTTCCATGACCTCAGGGCGTCTATGTCCCAGGATCATGGGGCCGTAGGCGAGACAGTAGTCGATGAGCTTTTTGCCGTCCACGTCCCAGAGGAAGGGGCCCTCGGCCCGCGAGACGTAAAATGGGTATGGGGAGATGGCCCTGACCGGGCTGCTGACGCCCCCCGGCATCAGCCTCTTTGCGACCTCGAAGAGCTTGCTGGAGGCATCAGAACTCATGAAATATGCACCGGATGGATTGACCCGTTGAAGATTAAAGAACCTTGCGATTAGCTGAACGGGTCGTAATAACTTCTGACCCGTCCTTCAGCCCAAACGGTATAAAGCGCCAGAAGAGATCGGCTGCCCTTCGGGGAGGTCAGACGATCTCCTCCCAGGCCCGCTCCTCCGCCCTTCTTGAAACCTCTCTCAGGGGGAGGCCGACCTCCGAGGCGATCCTCCTGCAGTCGTCGTGCTCGGCCTTGATCTGGATTTTCTCGTCCCCTAAGAGGCTCACCTTCATCCGGACCGAGAACGTCCGCTCGCCGATCTCGACCTCGATCGTCCTCTCCTCCCTTCGAGCGACGAACCGGTGAAGGGACGGAAATACCCTGATCCCCAGGCTTCCCGTCTCCCTCATCACGATACGGGCGAGCCGGTCGATATCCTCCTTTCTCGCTATAACCTTCACGATGTTCGCGGGCCGCCCCTTCTTCATCAGCGCCGGAACGATCGAGACGTCCAGGGCCCCCTCATCCATCAGGATGTCGAGCAAGTTTCCTAAAACCTCTCCTGTCACGTCGTCGACGTTCGTCTCCAGCTGGACCACCCGATCGTGATCAGGGTGCGCATGGGAGGAGGGATGGCCGGAGCGGGCTGACTCATCCGCCACCAGTTCGCCGACGACCCCTCGGAGGAGGTTTGGGATCGCGAGATCCTTGGTCCCAGAACCGTACCCGATGGCCTCGACCCGAATTAGGGGGTACTCGCTCGCGACCTCGTCTGCAAACTCCGCCAGGATCGCCGCGCCCGTGGGGGTGAGGAGCTCCCCCTCGACCGGCCCACCTTTCCAGAGGAGCCCCGACTTCAAGAGAACTTCCAGGGTCGCCGGGGCAGGGACCGGGAGGCGGCCGTGGGCCGCGATGACCGTCCCCGATCCGACAGATATCGGTAGCAGGATGACCTTATCGACCCCGAGGCACGAAAGCCCCGCAGAGCTTCCGGCGATGTCGGCGAGGGCGTCAAGCGCCCCGATCTCGTGAAACCGCGCCTCCTCCCGAGCGACACCGTGAACCCTCCCCTCGGCCGAGGCCAGGATATCTATGATCCGGAGGGCCCGGTCGAGGGCCGGGGGCGGAAGGCTCGACCCCGCAAGGATCGACCTCGCCTCCGCGAGGGTTTTGTACCTCTTCCCCCCCGCCTGAACCTTCACCCTCGAGGCCCCGATGTGGTGCTTCTCGTCTCTAGTGATCTCCAGGCTGCAGCCCACAGACTCGACGGCCGCCCTGACGGCATCGGGATCCGCGCCCAGGTCCAGAAGACAGGCGATGATCATGTCGCCGGAGGCGCCCGAGGAGGGGTTGAAGAGGAGGACTCTCATAGTTAAGGTTGATGTCATACCTTGTTAAATAAAAATTGGTCTCCATCTGGTCGAATCCTCATACGAGCATCGAGAATTCCCGCCGGAGATCTCTCTGACCATCTCTTCGAGATTCAAAAGCCATTTCAGATTATCAGGTTAGGTTGGCCCTGGGATGAGATATAATGTGATGTTTTGTGTTATGACTTTTCGTTCACCGATATAAACAGCATCGTATGGCAAAATTTTCTCATCGACCGCTACATGCACTTCACGGTCGATCTTAATCTCGAGGTTCTTCGAGCTTTTCGACCATTTCTTCCGCTTAACGGTTTTAGGTGATTTTTCCTTTGGTGGTACATTTGGGGGTATCTTGGGCTTTCCTTTTTCTCCCTTGAGATGGGCATTCTCATCTTTTAACAGCTGAATTCATTGGTCATCGGTTAAGGATCGGTTT
>NPID01000029.1_pt1 | contig 92420 bp, 87 predicted proteins | sample 8637491 | NCBI WGS metagenome assembly NPID01 (sample SAMN07420843, study PRJNA396082) | bioreactor metagenome | isolation source: sample BA6 brine-fed electro-methanogenic bioreactor BA | place: Japan: Kochi | collected 2016-06-14 | reverse complement strand
TTTTCGCCACTTTTTTCAGCTTCAGCAAATTTTCAAAGAGCACGACACTCTAAACTCCAGTCGTTAAAATATAGGGAATTTTTTCATATTACCATTCTGAGCTTCTGTAAATCAATCAGTTAATATGAATCATACGGGTTCGTAAGGCTCCATGAGGCGCCGGTATTCATCGAAAGCGTAACGATCGGTCATTCCGGCGATATAGTCGCAGATGACACGCCGTGTGCCGTAATTTTCGAATTTCTGCTGCTGTTCCAACGGAAGCAGGTTGTTGTTTTCTGTATAGATGTCAAAGAGAAAGGTCAGGATGCGTTCGACCTTGACCCGCATGCGCTCCACCTTGTGGTGGCGATAAAGGTGTTTGCGCAGGAAGTGCTTGAGTTCAAGGTTCTTTTTTGCAATTTCGGGGCTGAAGGATACGATATTTTCAGTTTGGCAGCGAATTTCTGCCGCAGATTTGATCCCCAGATCGGAAAGTACTGCGCAGGTGTGTTCCACCAGATCCTGGATCAGGGTTCCGATCAGGTGGCTGATGGTCTGATAGATGTGTCGTTCCTGATCGATGCAGGGAAACTTGTTGGCGACAATCTCCCATGTTTCCCGCCAGAGATCGACCTGGGAGAGGTCGGACAACTGGATGTATCCTGCCTTGAGGCCATCGTCAATGTCATGATTGTTATAGGCAATCTCATCGGCGGGATCTATGATTTGCGCTTCAAGGGTCGGCCTTTCCCGCGGAAGGTATTCCTCTCCGACGCCCTGCGCCGCAAAATCCTTTCGATTTGAATGCTTGATGATCCCTTCGCGTGTCTCCCAACTCAGGTTCAGGCCGCTGAAGCCGGGATAGCGTTCCTCTAGAAGTTCGACAATGCGCAGCGATTGTCGATTGTGTTCAAAACCACCGGCATCTTCCATTTTATGGTTCAAGACCTCTTCCCCCGCGTGCCCGAATGGTGTGTGACCTAGATCATGTGCCAATGCCAGGGCCTCCACCAGATCTTCATTGAGGTGAAGCTGCCGGGCAATGCCGCGACTGATCTGCGCGACTTCCAGCGAGTGGGTCAGGCGGGTACGATAGTAATCGCCTTCATGATTGACGAAGACCTGGGTTTTATATTCCAGCCTTCGAAATGCGGCGCAGTGGATGATACGGTCGCGGTCACGCTCAAACGGGGGACGCTTATCTTTGAAGGGTTCGCAATGGCGTCGTCCGCGGCTGTCGCTGCCGCGCGTCGCATAAGGAGCCAGGTCGGGGCGTTCCATCATCACAATATCCTTGCCGGTTGAAAGGGAGCGCTGAGGCAGAAAAACATGTGGATTATCGCATAAGGAATCAAAGCAGGCCAGACGTAAGATTATGCTCGATTGAAAGGCGTTGTTCCTCGGACGCGGCACGTGCTAACCTGCCGCAAATCGGTTTTTGCGCAATGAGGTCGGAATGCTCTTTGTTCAGGTCGTTCTCCCGGTGTTTCTAATTGTATGTGCCGGCGTCATACTCGAAAAAACAGCGCGTCTGGATTTTCGCACCCTGACCATCAGCTCGCTTTACGTGTTCTGTCCGGCTCTCGTTTTTTCAGCCTTGATGAAACGGGAATTCGAACTGACTCTGGCGGGCGATCTGTTTCTGTTCATGGTGCTGTATACAGCCTCCCTCTACGGTTTTTCCTGGCTGGCAGCCCGGGTCGCCGGTTTCAATCGTGAAAGTCGCAGCGCGCTGCTGCTGACTACGGTGATGATGAATGTCGGCAACTTTGGACTGCCCTTGACCTATTTTGCCTTTGGTGAAGCGGCGCTGGAAGTCAGTGTGCTGACCTTTGTACTGTTCAATATCCCCTTGGGAACGCTGGCCATCGTCATCGCTCAGGGGCCTAAAGGCTCGCTCTCTGCCGCCCTGCTCAATATGGTGAAAATCCCCATTTTCCACGGAGTGGCGTTGGCGTTTTTATTGAAGATGCTTCACTGGAGCCCACCGGCGTTCCTGCTGCGCCCCATCGATCTTGTTGGACAGGCCGCAATCCCCGTCATGCTGCTGATGCTCGGAATGCAGCTGGCGCGAACCAAATGGCAGAAACGGGTCGGATTTCTGTCGCTGGCCACCCTCACCCGTCTTGCGGTCAGCCCTCTGCTGGCCTTGGGGCTGACCGCACTTCTTGATATCAAGGGGCTGGCCCGGTCGGTGGTCATATTGCAGACCAGCACCCCATCTGCAGTACTTCCTCTGCTTTACGCACTGCGCTTCGGCGTACGGCCGGATCTGGTGGCCGGCACCATCCTGACGACAACTCTGGTCAGTGCCGCAACGCTGACCTTTTTGCTTTACCTGCTTACCCCGTGACATACAACGTGTAAATCCATCAGCGCTAATTGGAAAACACAAAGCCCCCGATCTGTCATGACCGAGGGCTTTGTGTTTTCGTTTATGCACGGCAAGCAAATGCCGCAAAAATCAGCAGTCGTAGTAAAGCTGAAACTCGGTCGGGGTCGGGCGCATACGCACCGGGTTGACCTCGGCTTCAGTCTTGTAGTTGATCCACATATCGATGACGTCCTCGGTGAAAACATCTCCCTTAAGCAGGAATTCATGGTCGTCACGCAAGGAATCGAGGGCCTCCTGCAGGGTGCCGGCAACATTCGGAATGTCCTTGAGTTCCTCGGGAGAAAGACCGTAGATGTCCTTGTCGAGAGGATCGCCCGGATCGATTTTGTTTTCGATGCCGTCAAGGCCGGCCATCAGCAGAGCGGAGAAAGCCAGGTAGCCGTTGCAGGACGGGTCGGGAGTACGGTATTCCACTCGCTTCGACTTGGGATTGCTGGTCGCGGGAATCCGCAGGGAAGCCGAACGGTTGCGGTTGGAGTAGGCAAGATTGACCGGGGCTTCAAAGCCCGGCACCAGGCGTTTGTAACTGATGGTGGTCGGGTTGGTAAAGGCGCACAGTGCCTTGGCGTGCTTCATGATTCCGCCGATGTACCACAGAGCCTCTTTGGACAAACCACCGTAGCCGTCGCCGCAGAAAAGATTCTTGCCGTCTTTCCAGATCGATTGATGGCAATGCATGCCGGAGCCGTTGTCGTTATAAATGGGCTTCGGCATAAAAGTTACGGTCTTTCCGTTTCTTAGGGCAACGTTCTTGATGATATACTTGAACCACTGCAGAGTGTCTCCAATGCGCAGGAGAGAATCAAACCGCATGTCGATTTCGGCCTGTCCGGCAGTGGCAACTTCGTGGTGAGCGGCCTCTACGCGGATGCCGACACTTTGCAGAACCTGAACCATTTCATTGCGCAGGTCGATCATGGAATCGGTCGGCGCACAGGGGAAGTAGCCTTCCTTGTGACGCGGCTTGTAGCCCAGGTTGGGAAATTCCTCGCGTCCGGTGTTCCAGATACCTTCAACGGAATCAACGCAATAGAACGATTCATTTGCAGTCGAGGCATAGCGTACGTCATCGAAGATGAAAAATTCGGGCTCAGGGCCAAAAAAAGCCGTATCGCCAATGCCGGTCGACTTCAGGTAGGCTTCTGCCTTCTGCGCAATGAAGCGCGGATCGCGACTGTAGCCTTCGCGGGTAAAAGGATCAATGATATTGCAGATAAGGCTCAAGGTCGGCACTTCGGGGAATGGGTCGACTTTCGCCGTGGTCGGATCGGGCATCAGCAGCATATCGCTGTTGTGAATCGGTTGCCAGCCTCGGATTGAAGAACCATCGAACCCCAGACCTTCTTCGAAAACCTCTTCGTCGAATTCGCTGACAGGGGTGGTAAAGTGCTGCCAGATCCCTACGAAATCGAGGAATTTATAATCGACCATTCCGCAATTGTTTTCTTTTGCAAATTCGACTACTTCTTGTGGGGTCATACTTATCTCCTTTAAATCGGCGTAATGCATCTGCCTTTATCCGGATCAGGCGGATAAAAACAATTTCGGGTAAACCGCCTGTCCCTGTGAAAGGCAGCTCAAAAAATGACCGTGCGATTAAAGCGCGTCGTCTCCGGACTCACCTGTACGAATACGCACGACTTCATCGACCGGCGTTACAAAAATTTTACCATCACCGATGCGACCCGTGCGGGCGGCCTCTGCAATGGATTCAACCACTTTCGAAACCAGATCGTCGCGCACGATAATCTCCATCTTGATTTTAGGGATGAAGTCAACGACATACTCAGCGCCCCGGTAAAGTTCGGTGTGTCCTTTCTGGCGCCCGAAGCCCTTGACCTCGCTTACAGTAAGGCCCTGTATGCCGATCTCGTTGAGGGCTTCCTTGACTTCATCGAGTTTGAAGGGCTTGATAATCGCTTCGACTTTTCGCATTTGTCTGACCTCCGGGGCAGTGAAATGAAAGGTTTTCGGTAATAAAAATTTAAGATCAAATTATAACCACCGATTACCAGCCCATCAAGGGAATTGCCCCTTGCGCTGATGGCGGCTATTCACAAAAGCAAAGAGATTGCCAATTCTGTAACATTTTTTATGGAAAAGGTATAAGTATTTAAATTCATAATAACTTTTTATGCGAAAACGAGAGCTTGGTGATGAGGGGCGAATCGTGCATTGATGAAACCTTGGGCAGAAAAGGTGCGCCTTTGATTATTATCTCATCACTCGGGATTCTTACCGTCAAAGATTAAACCTTTGACCTGTTTTTATGAAATATTGTATAAAATCACCAGATTAAGATTGGTAGACGGTCAGCCCTCGTAAATCGGTTAATCTTTTTTTGGCTCCATTCCCGCCGAGGTTTCATGGATCAGGATTTTACCATCCTTGTCGTTGACGACAGTCCCACCCAGATCGCCCTGCTGCAGGATGCCCTTGAACAAAAGGGATTTGCCGTCGAAAAGGCGGAGAATGGGATGGAAGCCATTGCCAGAGTTTACCAGATTGAACCCGATCTTGTACTGTCTGACATCATTATGCCGGAACTCAACGGCTACCATCTGTGTCGTGTTCTTAAAAACGACCCTGCGACCGCCCAGATACCCGTTGTCCTGCTCACCAATCTCACCGAGCAGCATGATCGATTCTGGGGAAAAAATGCCGGGGCGGATCTCTACCTGGAAAAAACATCCGACACCCCCCGGATCGCCGAAGCGGTCGAAAACATGCTCGACGGTCGCGCCCCCAGCCCACGCAAACGTGCGCAAACCGTCGATCCCCTGAACAAGGATGATATTCAGACCCGCATCACCGATATTCTGGACCGGCTCCTTTACGAATCTACTATTTCCAACGAAATTCTTAAATTCACCAGCTTGACTCATGATACGGAGCTTCTCAGTGAGAACCTCCTCAGGTTTCTGGGCGACATCTGTCGTCATGACGCAGGTGGCCTTCTGCTGCGCCAGGGGCGCGACAAGCTGACTCTGGCCTTTTCCGTCAATCAACCCATGCCCGCCGGTTTTATTGCAGCAGCCCGCGAAATGATGATCGGGCAGGTCCCATCAATGAACATTCACCATGAGGGTGCAAATGGATTTTTCATTTTCCCTGAGAACCCTCCCCTGGACGACGGTCTCTGCGAAGAATTTCACATTTTCCAAACCCTGCCCATTCAGCGGGGCGATGAGACCTTCGGCCTGATATGCCTGTTCAACAAAGAAGAACGTACCTTGACCGAGGGAATTGCGCATGCCCTTGCTCTGGTGGCCGACCGTTTCGAAATTGTCGCTCGCTATCTCAACAAACTCAACGAGATCGAAGAGATCAAAGCTGACTTCATCTCCATGCTGGTACACGATTTGCGCTCTCCCCTGACCAGCATTCGCGGCTTTTCGGAAGTCCTGACCCAGGAGATGCTCGGACCCATAAACGAGGATCAGAAAAGCGCGCTCTGCAATATCGAAAGTGGTTCAAATCGTCTACTTTCACTCATCGAAGATATTTTACACCTTTCAAAGCTCGAGGCCGGGAAAATGACTTTGAACCCCGTGCCGGTCGCCCTCAAGGAGATTGCCCGTGAGACGTCCCAGGAGCTTGCCGCTCTCTTTATGGAAAAGGATCTCTCCATCGAACTGCTGATCGAGGACAATCTGCCCATCATCATGGCGGACGGGCAGCAACTGGGCCGTGTTCTGACCAATCTGCTGACCAATGCAGCCAAATTCAGCCCTCGCGGCGGCTGCATTCGCCTGCGGGCGTACCCGCGCAAAACGGCTCTGCGGGTCGATGTGGAAGACCAGGGGCCCGGCATCCCGTCACAACAGCAGAAGGGACTGTTCGCACGATATCAGCAAATCGATTCCGGAGCGCCCAAAGGGCGTAAGGGCACCGGCCTCGGCCTGGCGATCTGCAAGGAGATCGTATGGCTGCATCAGGGCTGCATCTGGGTAGAAAGCCCGATTGAGGGTAATATCGGCAGCCGTTTCTCTTTCACCTTGCCCCTGCCCGATGAATCAACATCCTCCTGAACCTCCATCTTCACTGTTCCAGTCCCTGGATTGTTCCTGTAACTGACGAAACAGATCCGGAAAGCTGTCTCCGCGACAGAAGCGGACGGATTGTTCCGCCCCCTGCCCGTAGCGAGAGTTCCACTGCTGAAACATCTGCCATTCTTCTTCAAAGTTCGGCGTAAAGATATCCCGTCCGATAGAGGCCTCGATTTCTTCAGAATTCCAGAACCGCACCTCGTCGATTTCATCCCGGGCAAAATGGAACTCACCATCATAGATCACCAGGAATGTCGCGACATTTTCCGACTCGATCTCATTGCGAATGCGACTGTGATACAGGAAAGTCAGCGGGCAGCCCTTTATCCCCAATTCCTCCTGCATCTCGCGTCGGGCTGCAGTCAGGTAATCTTCGCCAGGATCAAGGTGTCCACCGACGCTGGTGTCCCATTTCCCGGGTTGAATATCTTTGTCCATGGAGCGTTTCTGCAACAAAAGCTGGCCGATTGAATTGAAAACCAGCACATGGGAAACTCGATGAATAAGGGCGGGATTGCCATGACATTCACTGCGTCGCGCACGCCCGATTACACAGTCATTCTCATCAACTACTTCAAACCAGTCATCCATGTAAAATTCTACCCCGGATTCAGTGTAATATCGCGGACTTCAAACATAGAGCAAGATGGATGGCGGTGCAAGGGGACTTTGGGCAAGAAGGGAATTCAGCGTGCCAGGAACAGTTCCAGGAGGGTGCTTTTTTGCCCGGAGAGAATTTTTTCAACCTCCTCACGGGCAATGGCGCGATCCCAGCCGGCATCGACAAGCTGATCAAGAACAGTTTGAAAGCGAGTGCGGCGACGTACGCCAAGTTCGGATTCGTCGCGCCGGTCCTGGAACATTGCCAGCAGCGTCGACCCGCAACGGCAGTTGCGATAAAGGCCGACAAAGTTCAGGTTCGGTTCGTCGTAGCGTCGAAGGCCGGAGGAAGAAAAAAGTCGCCTGGTTTTGTGCAGATAATCGTCAACAGAATAAAAAACCTGGCCACAGCGGCCGCAAACCTTGGGAAACATTTCTTCGTTCAGGGCCACTAATCCTTCATAAATTTGTCGACGCGATCTGGGCATGACGCCCCCCCCCTCTTCAAGTGTCGGGAATATGCAAAACTTTCAGTGTTAATTGTAGCTAATTTTTTAGATTTGTCACGTGTTTTTTAAAGAAAATTTTATAACTCGAATTTTCTGCACAACTGCTCCAGGTAGCGGGAGCCAAGCTGGCTCGAGGCCAGGCTGCGTTTGGCCGGAGACATCCGAAGCACGGCGCCCAGAAGCGCAGCCAGCGCCCTATGGCTCCACAACACCTGATTGTCGAATATCAGGTACTCGAGCGTCCCTCGCTCAATAGCCATTTTGACTGTTTTGTGAACGGAATTGACTGGAGTGATGACACGCTTTGGCCGCGGTTTCATGCGCAGAGCCTCTAGACGGCACACCCGTATGCAGACCCCGCACCCCAGGCAGAGTTCCTCATCGATGACTGCCTGACGTCGCCCCTCACTATCCGCATCTGCTGTCTCAAGGCCGATCACGCGCGCCGGACAGGCCGGCAGACACCGCCCGCAGCCGGAACAGTTGTCGGCCACTTCGGCAATGTAATTGCTGGTATGAATAGGATGCTGGTGACCGAAACGTCGATGGGCGATCATCGCCTCGCAGCAGCAGGGGCAGCAGTTGCAGATGAAATTGACGCCGCTCTGGACGTTTTCGGCAAACTGGGCGAGATTCTGCTCCCAGGCTTTGTGCAGAAGCTCCTTGCACTCGCTTGCTTCGACAGGGCGCACATGGCCGTGCCGGATCAACGAAGCCGCCACGGTGTTGAAGGTCATGCAGATATCCATCTCCGCACTGCACGCACGCCCCTGATGAGCGCGCTTGTGCCGGCAGTAACAGAGACCGATGCCGATCTCGGTGGCCGATTCGATAATGTGTGTCGCGCGTTCATAGTCAAGGACATGCAGGGCATTTTCCGAGCCGAGCACGTCCTCGCCTGCCAACACCCGTCCCAGCTGTGTTTCACCGTCAACAAAAAGGGCCTTGATGAAATCGTCCTCGACCGTTATGTACTGCTCGAACAACTCGGCGAGCAGTTTCTGATCCAGATCATCCCGCACGCGCATCATGGAGAATTCAAAGAATCCGGCCATGGGAGGCGGCAGGACATAGTGCCTCCTCCCCTTCTGCTCCATGTCGACCAGCAGGCCACGGGCGGAGAGCTCCTGCAGAATGCTCTCCGCCTCACCTTCGGCTTTTCCCCAAGTCTTGGCAGCTTTTGCCGATGTGAACGGCCGCAGCGGCAGATCGGCGACAAGCTCAGCCTCTCCCGGGCTGAAAAGCATGGACAGAATGCGAGTCAGCAGCTCGGAAGGTGGAGCCCCCTGCGGAAAGCGGTTAAGGCGCTTCGTCAAGCGGCTGTAGGAGTTGCGCGCGGTCAGGTGGGCCATTAAAAGGTCTCTTTCATCATGGTTTCAAACAAACGCTCGGCATCTTCTCTGCGGCACAGTTCCGTTCCAGGCGTCATGACAGCAGCGGTGCCGGAGGCGATTCCGAAAATAACGGCTTCCCGGAGGGGCTTTCCTCGTGCAAGGCTCAAGACGATGCCGGCCACCATGCTGTCGCCTGCCCCCACCTTGCTGATAATGGGTACAGTCGGCGGCAGGATATGTTCCGTAAACGCTTCGGAAGCGACCAGAGCCCCAGCCGCTCCGAGGGAGATTACCACAACTTCGCACGCACCCTCTTTGACCAGATTCTGAGCCTGTTCCATGATCTGTGCTTCTTCGGTAATGTGATCGCCAACCAACTCCCTGAATTCGCGGACATTCGGCTTTATCAGAAACACGCCCTCTTTGAGCGCCTCTTCCAAAACCTTTCCCGCGACGTCGACAATTGCTTTCGCACCGCATTTTTTGCCGGAACGCGCCACCTGTGCGTAAAAGTCGGTGGGGACGCCCGGCGGCAGGCTGCCGCTGGTCACCAGGTAATCGGGTGAGGGATCGATGTTTTCAATTTCCTTCAGAAACTGGCCCCATTCGTCCTTTTGCAAATGAGGCCCCGGCATCCCGAATCGATACTGCAACCCCGTATCTTCCTCAAGAATGACGAGACTCTCTCGGACCGCCCCCGCAACCGGCAGCGGCCGGTGGAAAAGGTCCTCTTTGTCCAGAAGCCCCTGCAGCCTCTGCCCTGTCAATCCCCCGGCAGGATAAAGAAGCTCAGAATCGCCGCCCAGTTTCTTTATAGCGCGGCAGACATTGACCCCGCCACCACCCGGCTCGAAACGGGGCGGCTTGCAGTAGAGCTTTCGTTCAGGAACCACATGAGCAACACTTGAACTCTTGTCAATCGCAGGATTCATTGTCAGCGCGACGATATTTTTCATAAAAAGTCCCTTCTCTACAGACTGCGGCGCCTGTCAAGATCGCGGATTCGCAGGGAATGGGTTGCAGTCCTCTGAAAAAGAGCGAGCTTCTCCTCGCCATGAGCGGCGTAGCCGGAAGTCACCTTATCAATGTAGCTCTCGACAATCACCGCTTTGTTCTGCTGTTTGGCTGCGCGAAATCGCGCTCGCCCCTGCTCGCTGCCGAGATACGCCCAAAGCGGCATTTTGCCGTTCACGTGTCTGATCTGCCCGACGGTTGTGCGATTGTAGTTTCTTTCCCGTTGATCCAGATGCTCGAGCATGGCCTCGTTTACCGGGATAGCCAGGGCGGATAACGTGGAATTTTCGTCTTTTTCGATATTGAGAAAGGTCACGGCAATGTCCGGGCGGGATTCCGTACCCCGCTCGATGTAATATTTGTAATTGGGAAGTTGTTCCAGATTGTTCATGGCAACATTCCATGCAAGCCGGTAGCCGGCCAGGTCATACCACAGCGGTTTTTCACCCATCAGATCGAACCCGCACATCAGAGCCCAGTAGTCCGCGGGGTGGATCAGAGAACCATAGCCGAGAACATAACCGGTAAGCTCCCGGCACCGATTGTCTTCGAACTGCCCCCAACCCTGCCATCTTCGAATTTTTCCGCCCGTCTGCCTTGGTTCCCGGCCCGGGCGGGTCTGGATTCCCACCGGTCTGCCCCAAGTAAAATTCCTTTTCCCGTGGGCTGATGTCAGCCGGTACCAGTACGACTCGCTGATACTCAGGCCAGTCTGCGGACACTGAGCATCGACACATAAAACAAGGAAGGAGTCCCCATCTGCATCAAATTCCGGGGGGTGCAACGGTGTCTCCTGGATTCTGTTCAGTCGAGGCCCATCTGAGAGGCATTTCACGTCGTCTTCGGAAAGCTGAAGACGAACCGTATAGGGTACGAAAGGCAGCGCAAAATGCCATTTATTCTTCGGTTTGGAAATGGCGAGATTGGGATTTTGGATCAACTGCTCACCGTCCCTGATCTTGGGAATGCGCAGATAAGCCGTAAACGCCACTTCCCTGACCTGCAGCCTGGAAGCGTTGTACAGTCGGAAGGCCAGGATCCAGCCTCTTTCCTTTACGTCGTAATACACAGATGCAAGTTTGCGGAAGGTAAAGGCTTTTCGGGTCAATAGCAATTTAAAGACCAGCCCCCCCAGCAGGAAGGTCTGCAGGATAAGCTTGATGAAAGCCCAGAATCCGGAGCGTGGCGCAAGGACAGCATCACCCCCCAGCAGGTAGGTAAAATAGGCCGCGCCAAGATCGAAGAAATGGGGTAAGGTAAAAAATTGGCTGGAAGAATTCCACAAAACAAGGTCAGTCGCCGCGCCTGCGCCACTGATCAGCAGGAGCAGCATGACATATTCGCAGATCAGGTGCACAAGCGAGCGGTTTGCGAGGTGCGAACGGAAAATCTCGCGATTATGGGGGTGGGCGTGTGGGAAAAACCTTTGAATCATGTCAATCAGACCTTCTTGGCAGCCGGATAATCAAGCAGAACGCTTTATGTCTGATTTTAACAGGTGATTCGAATTCGTCCCAACGTCTCAGGATATTATTCGGCGACCTTGATGAAATCATACCTGCCGGTCCCCTGAACTAGCAGGTATCTGGAGGCTTCCTTTGCCGAAATATTCACGACCTGATGAACCCTTGCCTTCTCAACCTGACAACGAACACCTGGGGTGAGGATGACCGATTCATCGGGGTCTTTCAGTTTGACTTCGATTTCCCCTGACAGTCCAAAAAAATAATCAGTGACCTCGGTGTGAAAATGCCATGGCGTGATTTCCTCCGGCTGAAGTTCGATCAGGCGGATTTTGACTTCATCGGTCTGGATAATGATTTCTTCTCTTTTCAAATTCAATCTCTTTGATGATCGACAAAGATCAACTGGCTCGTGTCAAAGCCTGCTGCGGCAGCCTTTTTTATGAGAGTGTCAAGTAGATCATTTTTGATCTGCGGAGTTCTGGCCAGAATCCACAGGTAGGAGTGATCAGGCCCGGAAACAAGCGAGTACTGATAGTTTTCGTGATCGAGTTCAAACACGACATACGACCCGTAAAAGGGGCCGAAGAATGAAACTTTAAGGTAACCCTTGTCCGATTCCTCGACAAAATAGGCCTTGCCCTCAGCTTCTTTCCAGGCATTGTTCTTTTCATCGTAGCCCCGGTTCAGGACCCTGACGCTGCCATCATCCCGCAGGCTGTAATCTGCGGTCACCTGAGAGAGACCTCGTTCAAAGGAATGATCCAGCCTCGCGATTTCGTACCACTTGCCTAGATATCTTTCCAACTCAAAATCGCCAACAGGTGTCACATGTCGAGGGGTGCCAAGGCATCCGGACAGGAATATAATCAAAACAAAGGTGAACCTCTTCATCAATTTCTCTTTCTGCCGGAAATGGCTGGTCAGAACAAACTTTGTGTAAAAAGCGGATTATTTTTTTATGCCTACCATAACGGCTGAATCGTTCGGTCCACGATAAGCCGTCCGGTGAATCACGTTGATTCCTGCTTTTACCATCATCTCCCGGATTTCGTTCTCCGCATAGGACTGGCCACCATCGGTGACCGCCAGCATGTTCAACGAAAACAGGGCGGGAAACAGGGGGCCGTCCCTGGTGTTGTCGAGGATAAACTCGTGAATGATCATCATCCCGCCAGATTCAAGGGCACCGGCGGTTTTGCAGACAATTTTGCCGCAGTCTTCAGGATTTTCTCCATGAAGGATATGGGAGAGCCAGACGACATCATAAGGCCCGCCCAGGTCATCCGTATGAAAGTCACCGGGCACAAATCCAACTCGGTCCGTGAGATCAAATTGAGCAATGGTTTTTTCGGCAAAGGGTTGCGTGGTGGCAAGGTCAAAGACCGTCGCAGAAAGTTGCGGGTTGTGCTTGCAGAAATGAATGGCGTAGGTCCCGGGTCCGCCTCCCAGGTCAAGAAGTCTCTTTCTTCCCGAAAGATCCAGGGTCGGGACCAGTTCAGGTGCAATCCCCATAGCCAGATTGAACATGCCCATGAGAAAGCTCTCGCGCCGGCTCTCTTCATCATGCTGGATCATCAGGGGGTAGACAGATTCTCCGGATATGACCGCTTCATCGAGGCGCATCCAGGATTCCATCAGGTGATGGTGATGCATGATCATGTAGCCGACATAACGCTTAGAATCCTTACACAGAAATGTCCGCGCATCTTCCGTGTTCCGGTAAACCTCCCCTTCTTTGAGCAAAAGCCCCATGGCGCACAGGGCATTGAGAATCATGGCTGTCGCTCTGGTGTCTGTCTTGATGAAACGAGCGATCTCATCAGCGCGAAGCGTGTGATCCGCGATCATGGAAAAGAGTTCCAGTTTTACGGCGGCGTGCAGGGTGCAAGTCTCCCAATAGGCTCCTGAAGTTCCAAGAAGTTTGCCCGGCTGGCGCTTTTTCAGATCCATTGTCAACTCTCCATGATTTAATTGAGGTCCGATGCCGGTTTCAGATAGTCAAAGGCCGAGATCATCATCTACAAGGACGACTTTTATCCGTTTTCGAGGAAAACATTTATCAATCACCGACCATGTATTGCAAATCCTTTGAACCGAGTTGCAATCATGGCATTTTCCTGTTTTTGCACACGGGGTATCGAATTTATGCCGCATCGCATTCTGAGGTGCCGCAATGCATTTGATTCGCTCGATAGCCCTTTCCAGATCCGGCACGATTTTGTTTTTACCGACAAACAAGACAACTTTTCTGGGGCCGAACGAGATGGCCCCGGTCCTGTTTCCGATCATGTCGAGATTTACGATGCGCCCACACTGAGTTACGGCATTTGAACCCGTCAGAAACAGGTCTGAAAATAACGCCATGCGGCGCCTTTGAACAATTTCCCTCCACGGCACGCCCTCTTCAAAGGTTTTAATGATTTCAAGATCCTCATCGGCGAACAACTTCGGAAGTATGCCTGTGGAATCCAGAGTCAACGAATCTCCCCACGAAACAACCTTCGGAGAGATGTCCGGAAAAATCTGATCGAAGAAGAGGTGTTTTGTATCCATTGAGTTTTCTGCACAAAATACTTCAAACCCGTTGTGTTCAAGTGACTTTCGACAAATATTAAGAGGTCTTGATGCTGATGACATAAGCATAATCCATGACTTTTTCAAGGAATATTGATGGATCGAACCCGAAAAGATCGAACCAGAAAAGCATCATAATTTCAAATGAACTTGCGCTCAACCATAACAGTGCAAAATTTTTGCGGCTTAAAACTAATTATATTTTCTTATGTATTTTTTCGTTGACAGATTTTGGCGACGGTTTTAGTTTTTATCTAATTAATAATTTTCCAAAGGAGGGTGAAATGAATTTGCGGAATTTGTCCATGAACAGAAGGGGATTTGCGGTCGGAGCTGCCGGCCTGGCGGCGGCCGTAGCAATGGGGATGCCCGGTACGAGTCGCGCGTTCATGCCGGAAAGCCCGATCACGCATCAGGATGGAATGAATTTTGTCATCACTAACCTGTGCCCGAAAAAAAACGAAAACGCGATTATCAAAGACACCAAAAACAAAAATCGAATTGCAATCTACAAAAATCAGGAAGATCTAGAAAACAATAATTATATTGAAGTCAACGGAATGGCCTGCATGGTATTCCAGCTTTGCCACGGAAACAGAAAATTTGATGAAATAGTCAGCGTAGTTGCGGGTTTTTATAAAGTCAATGAATATGAATTCCAGGAAAAAGTATTTAATTTTTTGAATTACCTTTATGAACAAGGTTTTATTTCCTTTGCCTCGCCCGAAATCCTTTCGGAAACAGAAAAGAAAAAAGGTAAAGGCGTTCGCTTCTTCGGGAAAAGCGACAAAACAATCCGGGTTTTTTCCAAAGACAAAGGAAACTCTGTAATTAATTTCTGAGAGGGGAATCATATGTCAGTTTTCTATATTAATGCAGAATGTATAGCGTGTGGTTCGTGTACGCGTGTCTGCCCTGTCGACATTATTGAACAAGAGGGCCAATTTTACGCAATTGATGAGGAAGAGTGTGTCGGATGCGGGGCTTGTCAGGTTATGTGCCCTGTAGAGGCAATTAATGAAAAATATTGATGCAGGCAAGGCTGAACTCCTCGAACTGGGGGTTCAGCCTTTGTACATTTTTTCTCTTCTACCTTTCCCCGCGCAGGAACTCTGTGTTTCATTTTATTCAAAACAAAAATTCCAGAGGGATTAAAGCACCCTTTCGGCGAGAATAACTGTCAAAAGCGAATGTTTTCCAATCCGGGGTTATGGGCTTATATGAAAAGAATATTCATAATCTGCAGCATCAGTCTTGGGCTATGGGCGGTGACTCTTGTTCCTGCCGCAGCTGTTTCCGCTCTGTACGATTATGCGTTCAATATCAATGGCGATCTCTACTTCCCGGGGGACGCATTGCCGAATTTCCTGGATACGTCCTCCTTTGATTTCAATACAGGATTGGGAAGCATTACACTTGAATATGCCCCAGAAGCTGCAGGAAAATACTCGATCGGGGCCTTTTTCGACCATGAGATCGACCAAAGGGTCAACACTTATTTCAATGAGTATGGGACCGTGACCGGCACTCCGGCGAAAGAGCTGTCATGGGAAATCGATGAGCCTGGATATGTTTTTGGCGACATTTATGACAATTTTCTCGCAGGGTCCCTCGATAACATCAATGCCGTTCCCTTTGGGGCTGATGATGATGTTTCGTTGGCATTTTTCTGGGATTTCGATCTGCTCCATAACGAACATGCACGAATTCGCTTCCATCTGAGTGAAACCGAACCGCTGACAAACTTTTTCCTGAGCCATTACGATCCCCATACCGAATACGAGCTTCATGCCTCGACAACACTTGAAGTGATTCCCGAACCAACAACCTTGATGCTCCTTGGACTAGGAATCTTCGGGCTTGCCGCATGGAGTCGACGTAATCAATTATAGGACCGGAATGAACCCGCCCCAATACCTTTTATGAGTTTTTTGCAGAGACACTGAATTAAAAGCGGCACAGCAGTTTCTGACCTCCCGGGAGGAAAGATTTGAAGGTCTCGATTCTGTACGGTTCGGCAATTGGGCTCTATGCCCTGCTCCTGTTTTCCGTCGAACGATTCTTCCCACTGCGCACCCCCAGCCGGCATCTGCTGGGGAGGCTCACCGTCAACTTGACCTTTGCCGCGGTTGCTTTCGTCGTTGTCTCCATTCTTGTACGGCCCGCGGCAGAATGGACGCTGGGCTGGTCTGCCGCGGGCAATTTCGGCCTGGTGCGCTTGACGGCTTTTCCGACCTGGTTTCAGGCTGTACTCGCTTTCTTACTGATGGACCTGACTTTTTACTGGTGGCACCGGGCCAACCACCGCATCCCGCTGCTGTGGCGTTTTCACAACGTCCACCATTTCGACCCCGACCTGGACCTGTCGACGGCTTTCCGCTTTCATTTTGTAGAACTCGCTTTTTCAGCAGGCTTCCGCATTCTTCAGGTGGGCTTGATCGGAGTCTCTGCCTGGACTTATGTCGTTTATGAACTGATTTTTCAGGCAGGCACCCTCTTCCACCACAGCAACATACGTCTTCCCATCCGCGTTGAACGCATGCTTGTCGTCGTCTTTGTCACACCGCGGATGCATGGTATCCATCACTCCCAGGTTCCCAGAGAAACAAACTCGAACTACTCCACCGTTTTTTCCTTCTGGGACCGACTGCACCGCAGTTTGGGGCTCAATATTCCACAATCGTCCATTAAGATCGGCGTTCCGGGATATGCTTTACCCGAAGACAACCAGCTGAAAAGAGCTCTTATCGCTCCATTTCACCCCCAGCGGGACTACTGGCGCGGCTCCGATGGCAGCATTCCGCAGCGGCAGGATTCCGAAGGAGAAAAAAGTCATTTAGCCCAATAAAAGAGAAAGAGACAGCTGTGAAATTGACTCTCCTATTGTGCCTACAGATTTGGATAATTCCTCATTTCCTTTGATCTGCTGTATATCCGGCATGGCGAACAATCTCTTCCACAATTCCAGGAATAATCTCTTCATAGCGCATCTTGACCTTGACCTCCACGACAGCCGATTTGCCGGAGGCGACATCAAAGAATTCGAGACGATAAGTCGTCGGGAAAACAGCCCGAAAGGGTACGACCGTAACCGGCCCGCGTTCTACCAGCGTCCCGAACAGGATTGTTTCGGGCTCTGCTTTCAGGCTGTAATCCTCCTTGATTCGGGCAGCATTCCTGCCACGCATCTGCTCTGCGGTCTGCTCCAGTTGGGCAAAGTTTCTTTCGATGTAAAGTTCGCTCCTCTGAAAGCCTGTCTGGTCGAAGCTTGCGGCGAACTGGGCGGCATCCTCACCTTTGGCGATATAGTAGGCCTGGTCTGTTTTTGCAAAAGGTCCGTACACCAGCAGCCGGCCTTCCGGTTTGAGCATGGAGAGATCACCCTTGACGACCTCGAAGTTCCGTATCCCCTCGCTTGCTTTGGATACGACGCTGTAAATGGGGCCACAGGAGCTTAGAACAAGAAGAGCAGCAAGGGCTGTCAGCAGACGCATTTTTTTCATGGGTACACCTCGTTGAGTCGATGGCAACGCAGACAATTTTTATCTTCATCATGCTTGCGAATTCCGCTTACGTCATGGCACCCCAGGCAATCCTGCGGCGTTGTCGCCAATCGGTGATACTCGTTATTGTCGCGTCGCGGAGCATAGACCGGGATCAGCGGACTGCAGCCGACAAGAATCAGAACTGCACAGATAGAAGCCAAAATTGCTTTCATGACGGGACCTCATTGCGAAAGGATAGATTGACTTGGTATATGCAATCGGGATAAATGCAAAAGAGGGCGAAAAAACTATACCAAGCAGGGGATGGGATGGGAACCTCAAAAAACGCTGGACAGAACTCTGCACTCAAGATAGGCGACCTGGGCAATCAATCTCACAAAACAGGCAAAGCTGTTATTGCTTTTTTTTTGCTGCCCCTTCTGACAATAAGTTGTAGTACCCGTCCTGATTATTCCTCGAGTTTTCCTGATGGACAAGGAACCCTGGTAATTGAAGCATCAGGGTTCAGATCAGAGCAAGGCCAGGCCCTCGCCTCACTGTTCTCTACCGCCGAGGGGTTTCCAGACGCCACAGGAGAAGGAATGCCGACTGTATCGACAAGCATCTTCAAGGGAAAGGCGCGCCTGACCTTTAATGGAGTTCAATGGGGGGAGTACGCTGTCAGTGTACTGCATGACGAGGACGGTGATGGTGTGATGAAGAACAACTGGCTGGGTATGGCCAGAGAGGGGCATGGTATCAGCATGGATCCGGAGAGCCGATTCGGCCCCCCGGATTTCGACCAGGCACGGTTTGTCTTCATGGCAAAGAAGCGTATTTTACCGATCAGACTCAGTTATCCCGAAAAACGTGGCCCGGGAACCCGGAAAAACCAGTATTGAATTCAGATGGGAATGCTTTACTTTTTTCACAGCTCTGTTCTAAAGGCCCGGCTTCGTCTCTGACGGATCAGAAGGTGCCTCCAGTTTCTTAACAGATTTATGAGGGGATACGTTCGCAGCATGAAGCTCGTCTTTCACGGAACCCGTGGTTATATCGAGCCAAGCACGACCCGACATTGTCGTCACAGTGTCATGGAAGTGCGATACCGTGGGAAAGGAGTTTTCCTCGACTGGGGTGCAGACTGGCTTGATCTCTACTCCAAACTGCGCCCCCAGGCCATTGTTATCACCCATGCACATCCGGATCACGCCGACGGGCTTAAAAAAGGCATTCCCTGCCCGGTTTATGCGACCGCGGAAACCTGGGAGACCCTCCAGGAGTACCCGGTCAAAAGACGCCATGAGGTTAAACCCCGTCATCCCGTCGAGATTCGTGGAATTACATTCGAAGCCTTTACCGTTCAGCATTCCATCCGCGCCCCCGCCGTGGGATACCGCATCAGCGCTGGCCGTGTCGCAATCTTTTACGTGCCCGACGTGGTTTATATTCAGCAACGCGCGGAAGCCCTCAGAGGGTGCATGCTCTACATCGGCGACGGTGCTACCGTCGACGGTGAAATGGTGCGCAAAGGTGAGGACGATCAACTCCTCGGCCACACTCCCGTTCGAACTCAGTTGACCTGGTGCCGAAAAGAAGGCGTCCCCAGGATGATCGTGACGCATTGCGGCAGTCAGATCGTTGAGGGAGAAGAGCAAGGAATCTATGATAAAATTACAAATTACGCTCGCGAGCGCGATGTTGAAGTTGATGTCGCTTATGACGGGATGTCGTTGATCCTGCGGTAGCGCCTCAGGTTGTGGTCAAACAATCTTTTACAACGGCCACACCCACAGCAGCATGGGGATGCTGACGCCGATGACCAGCAGATCAGTGGGCAGTCCCATGCGCCAGTAATCACCAAAATCGAACCCGCCGGGACCGAGAATGAGGGTATTGTTCTGGTGGCCGATGGGCGTTAGAAAGGCGCAGGAGGCACCGACTGCAACCGCCATGAGAAATGAGTCGGGGTTGACGTTGAGTTGCGCTGCGGTGCTCAGGGCGATGGGACACATGACGGCCGCGGTGGCGGCGTTGTTCATGAAATCGGTCATCAGCATGGTGGCGCCCAGAATCACCGTCAGAGCGACTACAGCGTGTTTATGGGCAATGGTTTCAATCAGAAAGTTCGCTACAAGATCTGCCGCACCGGTAGACGCCATTGCGCCTGCCACCGGCAGCATGGCCCCCAGCAACACGATCACCGGCCAGTCGATAGCGGTATAGACAGAGCGCAGGGGCACAATGCGCAGCGCAATAAAGACCAGCACGGCTCCAGCAAAAGAGATAGCCACCGGCAGCAGGCCGAAGGCCGCAACGACAACGGCCAGGGCCATGACCACCGTCGCAAGCAATGCCCTTTTCTCCTGCGGCATGCGGATGTCGCGTTCGGCCAACGGCAGGCAACCGTAATGGTTGGCAAAAGAAGAAAGCGTTTGAGGCTCGCCGCGCATCAGCAGCACATCGCCGGGACGGATCACCGTCGAGCGCAGGCGTCTGATTGAACGGCGCCCTTTGCGCGAAATGGCCAGCAGATTTATGCCATATCGTGTGCGCAGGGCGATGTCCGTGGCAGTGCGGCCAGCCAGAATGGCGCTGGGCAGAACAACCAGTTCCTGAATGACAACGTCCTCCTGACCCGTCTTTGCTTCCCTGGTATCCTTCTCAGCTTTTTTTATTTTCTCTTTTCCGGCGGTTGTGACCTCCTCCTGCTCCGCCTTTTCAGCAGCGTGATCTTTTTCCTTCGCTGTTTCCTGCTCATTTTCTGACCGGACATCTTCTTCAAGTTTGAGATTCAGATCGGCCAGGACAGAGGAAAGAGCCTCCGGCTCGGCCTCGATGATCAGGATATCCCCCTTGTGGAGAATATAGCGCGGATTCGGGGCCGTGACCTGGAGGTCGTAGCGCACCAGGCCCACCACCTGGGCGTCAGCTTCATCGAGCATCCGTTCCACTTCGTAGAGACGCTTATCCACCGCTTTACTCTGTTCTTCGACACGCACTTCGCTGAGATAGGCCCCTGTATCGAACCCGCCCCCCCGCTGTTGTTTTCGCGCGGGAACCAAACGCCAGCCGACCAGACCGATGAACAAAATACCGAACAGAGCCAGAGAAGCGCCGACCGGCAGAAAGTCGAACATGGCGAAATTTCCCAACCCCGCGTCGGATCGAAATCCTGACACTATCAGGTTGGGCGGGGTACCGATCAGAGTCGTCGTGCCTCCAAGAATCGACGCGAAGGACAGGGGCATCAGTACCTTGCCGGGAGTGAGGTTCCTTTTTTCTGCAATCTGAATCGCAACCGGCATCAGCAGCGCCAGTGCCCCGACATTGTTCATGAATCCTGAGAGAAGCGCGGCAAGGCCACAGAGCGAAAGGATGCTCAGGGTTGCATTGGAAGAGGAAGGAAGTACGCGCCGCGTGATCACATCGACAGCACCGGTAATCTGCAAACCATAGCCAAGAACCAGAACGCATGCCACGGTAATAACGGCGGAATGCCCAAAACCGCTGAAAGCTTCCCTGGAAGGGATGAGGCCGAAAGCCACACAGGCCAGCAATGCCCCCATGGCGACAAGATCATGTCTCCACCTCCCCCAGATGAAGACTCCCATAGCCAAAAGGAGGACAGCAATAATCAGCACCTGATCAAATGTCATAACAACCCGGCATTTCTTGCGAAGAGATAAGAGGCAACCATTGCTTTCCTGTATTTAGACACATTTAGCACCAATATCAATCCATTATTCCACCGTTGATCTTATGTCACAGAACCCGCACTTGACCGTGGAGAATAAACACGCTATGGTTGCACGAATTTCAATTTCGTAACACTGGGTTGGTGTTCGCGAAGAGATCCAAGGGAGTCTGTCATGTGCCGCTGCACCCGTATCTTATTTTTTGCATTGCTGTTTCTTTTTCTGTTCCTGCTGCATTCGAACCAGATCTTGGCCGAACAGGCAACAACATTGCCCGCTCTGTCGGTGGTCGGGCAGAAACTGATCATCCCCACCCGTCAGGCCAGCGAAACGGTCTACACCGGCAGTGAAATCACCCGTGACGGAATAGCACTGCAGGGAGAACGAGCCAGCACCAGCGTACATGAAGCCCTCAACCTTCTGCCCGGAGTCAACCTGACGAGCAGCGATGGATACGGTCTGGCGGCAGAGCAGAACGACCTGCGCATCCGCGGCGTGCCGGGACGCCTGGGGGCTATGACGGTCGAAGGCGTGCCCAATTACGGCGGCAACCCCATCGGGCCGCGCGACTACCTCTACGATATGGAGAACATGGAATCCATCTCGGTCTACAAGGGAGCAGTGCCGGGAGATATCGGCACCGGGGTCGGGTCACGGGGCGGCGCGATTGTGCTGCACCCGGATTGGCCTCAGGAAGAGTTCGGTCTGCAGCTCAAACAAAGCCTCGGCTCACACAGGTATGCACGATCCTATGCTCGCCTGGACAGTGGAGAGCTGTTTGAAACCCGAACACGCATGTCCGGCTCCTATTCCTATACGGATGCGGATAAATGGCGCGGACCCGGCGAACTGGGTCCGCGCCACAATGTCAATCTGGGCTTCTCCCAAAGCCTGGGAGATCGGGCTGAGGTTAAGCTCTGGTACAACCACAATGATCTCGATCAACACCTGTACCGTCCCCTGAGCTACGATGAGGCTGTGAACCTCTCAGCCAATTACCGCAACGATTTCAATGAAGAGTTGAGTGGCATCCCGACCGAGGATGTCAACTACTACGACTACAACAAGGGAACCTACCGCAACTGCGACCTGATCTCCATTCTCACCTTCAGTCCCGCGGACTCGCTGCACATCAGTCTCAAACCTTTCTTCTCGAATGAGGATACCCGTGTCCTGCAGGGCAACCCCGCCAAAGGTGCCCTTGTACAGCAGCGCAACCGCGACATCGACCGCAAGGGCGTCATTGGTGAAATCCGTGCGGACCTGGCCGGTCTCCAAACGGTCGTCGGGCACCATTACGAGAGTCTGGATATGAACATCTTTACCCGTAATTTCGCCGTGACCCGAGACGGTCTCGATTATCGCGGGCAGGGAATCCTGGCTTCCGGCGGGACCGGCTACATCAACAGCCCCTACTTCAAACTGGCCGGTCAGGCGGGGGCTTTCAACTGGCAGGCGGGTGTGAAATATTTTCATTTCGAGGATGCCGCAGCCGATGGCTATCTCACCGGTCCTGCTCCCGACTTTGAACTGATCCCCGCTGATGATCTTTCCCGCCAGGAGACGACCTACGACATCTGGCTGCCGACCCTGGGGGCGTCTTTCGACCTGACACCCAACTTTCAGATTTACGCCAGCTACGGCAAGAACTTCATCCGCCCCTATGCCTATATGCCGCTGGTCAACCTGTACAATGCTCATCGGGCAGTTTTTCAGGAGCAGGGACTCGGGCTGCAGGATCTGTTCGACGGCTATGCCATGGAAAGATCACACACCGTGGACCTCGGCGTCCGCTACCTTGGGGAATGGTTCGATCTGGCGCCGACGCTGTTTTTTGCTCGACATAAAAATCTGCTGACAACCGTTTATGATCCCCGCGTCGATCTCAACTACCAGCAGAACGTCGGCAAGGCAACCGGCTACGGCCTCGACCTGGAGGCGAATCTCTATCCGGCCGACGACGTGACCGTCTTCTGCAATCTCACCTACACCGTTCTGACCTACGATGAAGACGTCACTTTTGCCGGGCACAGTCTTGATTCCGACGGCCGCCAGGTGGTCGATACGCCGCAGGAACAGATGCGTCTTGGAGTCATCTGGACTCCCGGCCATTTTGAGATTTCTCCCATGCTGCGTTTTATCGGCAAACGTTATGCGGATCTGGAACACCGGCAGCGGATATCCTCCCATACCTTGGTGGATCTGCGCGGCAGCTACACCTTTCACGATCCGGGCATCGGGGAGCAGCTGCGGATTTCGCTGGAGATGAACAACCTGTTTGATCGCAGATATGTTGCCGTGATCGACGGTTTCGACGATGCCCGCGCCGGGACGGCATCTTTTTACCCGGGAGCTCCCATGACCACCGTCCTGACGGCTTCGGTTCAATTCTGAGGGAAAGGTCGACTGTGTTGAATCGCTCGAGGGAATTGATCCTGATGCTCTGCCTCTGGCTTCTTGTCTGGCCAGTCGCCGGCGTGGCGGATAAAAGCTGCGAACCCGCTGAAAATGTGGCTTCCGCCGTGGAAGAACTGCGCATCGCCGACGATCGCGGCGACCATGGCGCGCCCAATCCCTTCCGCCATTATCCGCGCGGTTCGGGATACGTTCGCATGAGCTGGGTGTTCGACACTCTGATCTGGAAGGACCGCAACGGATCGTTCGTCCCCTCTCTGGCTGTGTCGTGGAGCCATAATAAAGCGCAGAATTCCTGGACCTTCGTTCTGCATGAAAATGCGCGCTGGCATGACGGGCGTGCCGTGACGGCGGAAGACGTGGCCTTCAGCTTTGCCTACTATGAGAAGCACCCCTATCCCTGGGTCAATACCCGGATCGTGGAGCGTGTTGAGATCCTCTCCCCCTCCCGCCTCACAATCTTCCTCCGCCGCCCCTATGCACCGTTTCCTGCGGAGATCGGAGGCACCCTGCCAATCATCCCGAAGCATATCTGGCAGGAGATCGACGCGCCGCGACGGTTCAATGGTTCGGGGGCCTTTATCGGCAGCGGTCCCTACCGGTTCAGGGATTTCGACAAGGTGCGCGGCACCTATCTCTTCGAGGCTTTTGAAGACTATCATCTCGGCAGTCCAAAGGTTCGGCGCCTGATCTATCTTCACTCAGGCAATCCTCTCGCCAGCCTTTCCACCGGCCAGGCCGACCTGGCGGCGGTGCGCCCGGAAATGGTCGAGCGGCTGCGCCGCGATGGAGTCTGCGTGATCGAGGATGAAAGAGCCTGGGTCCGCAAGTTGATGATCAATCATAAGCGCTTCCCTTTTTCGGATCGACGTTTCCGTCAGGCGCTGGTTCATGCCATCGACCGGGCGGAGTTGATCGCCAAAAGCCAGCGCGGCCATGCATCTCAGGCCTCCCTGGGGCTGCTCTCCGCCGACCATCCCTTCCACAACCCCGCCACTCCGGATTATCGCCACGACCCTGCAAGGGCCCTGGAACTGCTCGCCGAGCTCGGTTACAGCCGCAACGCCCGGGGAGTTCTGGCACTAGATGGCAAGCCGTTGCAGGTTCAACTGCTCAATACCACTATGACCGTTGCCGGCGGATCCGGTGGGGAGCGCGACGGACTCATCATCAAAAAACAATTGGAAGCCCTGGGGATGCAAGTGGACCTGCTCACCCTTGAGCAGACCACGGCCGATCAGAAAATCAGCAGCTTCGACTTCGACCTGGCCCTCTCCGGCCACGGCGGGATTGCCGGGGATCCACGCATCCTCAACGACATGATTCTGCCGGCTCGAGGCGGGTCCAATTTTAACAATGCACGTTACGGGGAAAGCCCGTTATTGACCCGCCTTCTGCAGGAGCAATTGACCGAGACCGACCCCGACAGACGACGCGAACTTGTCGCGCGGGCGCAGGAGATCATCGCCCGCGAGCTGCCTGCGATTCCCCTCTATCACCCTCGCGGTCTCAGCGCCTATCGTCCTGAGATCGGCATCCGGTGGTTCTACACACCGGGCGGTCTCGGCAAAGGCGTGCCTATCGCCCAGAATAAGCGTGTGCTGCTGCCATGAGACGCGATTCAATTGCCACGTTTGGCACCTACCTGCTTGCGGCGCTGATTCTTATCGGAGTCAGCTATGCCTTGCCCCGCCTGCTGCCCGGCGATTTTGTCAGCGCTACCTGGGGCCAGAGCGAAGCGATCCTGACCGCCAGTCAGGAGGCCGCACTGCGGGCGCACTATCTTCAGGACCAGGGATTCGGAGCCTATCTGCTGAACCTGCTGCGCGGCGATTGGGGACATTCCTTCGCCCTGGAGCAGCCGGTACTTTCCCTCATCGGCGAAGCCCTGCCGTGGACTCTGCTGCTGATGGGGGGTGCTCACCTTTTAGCGAGCTTATGCGGATTTCTGGTCGGTGTGGAACTGGCCTGGCGACGGGGCGCAAAAGCGGAGCGATGCGGAGTCGGCCTGATGAGCGCCCTTGACGCAATCCCTGAGTTGGTCAGCGGAACGCTTCTGCTGCTGGCCTTTGCACTCCATTGGAAATGGCTGCCCCCCGGTGGGGCCATGACACCTTACGCTGATCTGGGACCGGCGGCCCTGCTGCTCGACCTAAGTCGCCACCTGCTGCTGCCGCTGAGCTGCCTGTTTCTGGCCTATCTGCCGGGCAATGTCCTGCTGGCGCGGGGCAGTATGGTCATGGTGCTGCGCGCACCCTATGTGGAAACCGCCCGCGCCAAGGGGCTGCCCTCCTGGCGGGTACGTTACGCCCACGCGGCGCGCAACGCCCTGCTCCCCATGGTGACGCGTTTCGGGCTGCGCTTTTCTTTTATGGTGACAGGGGCGCTGGTGGTGGAAAATATTTTTTCCTACCCCGGACTCGGAACGCTGCTTCATCAAGGCATTGCCCAACGGGATCTGCCGCTGGTTCAGGGGGTCGTGCTTTTCTCCTCGCTGCTGCTTCTGTCGGTCAATCTTGGCCTTGATCTGCTCTATCGCCGTATCGATCCGAGGATCTGTCATGAACGTCAACGGATTTAAAAAGGCCATGAGAGATGGCTGGTTTCGAACGGGCTTTCTTCTGACTCTTTTTCTGCTGATGATCGCCCTGCTCGGTCCCGCGCTTGCGTCTCATGATCCCCATAACATCGGGTTTGTACCGCTGAGCGGAATCTCGACGCAGCACTGGCTGGGGGTCAACGACGGTGGAATGGATATCTGGTCGGAGCTTCTCAGCAGCCTGCGCAATACCTTCTGGTTCGGTCTGTTGGGTGGGACGGCAGCACTGCTGCTGGGAATATTCATCGGCTTGAGCAGTGCCTGGTACGGCGGTTTATACGACCGCATCTGCATGCGCCTGGGGGATGTGCTGCTCGCCATTCCCCTGGTGATGCCACTGATTCTGGTGGCGGTTCTTCTACGCCCTTCGCCGGAGGTCATCGCCCTGCTGCTGGCTTTTTTCAGCTGGCCCACGACTGCCAAGGGGCTGCGCGCCCAGGCACTGGCCGTCCGCAGTCGTCCCCATATACTGGCCGCCCAACGCATGGGCGCAGGTGGACGCTATGTTGTTACACGCCACCTGCTCCCCGAACTTTTCCCCCTCTATCCCATCGGCTGGGTCGCCAAGGTCCGCATGGCGATCTTCATGGAAGCTTCTCTCGCATTTCTGGGGCTTTTCTCCCCGGAACGCAAATCCCTGGGGATCATGATTCGCGATGCTGTCGAATTCTACTACCTTGATCTGTGGTGGCACTGGCTGCTGCCGCCGGTGTTCTGTCTCACCCTGATGCTGATGTCGCTGACCTTTATCGCCATCGGCCTGGAGCAGACCTTCGACCCACGCCTGAAGGACACATGACGATGCTGAAGTGTTCACAACTCAAGATCATTTATCGCGAGGGCGATCACAACCTGCTGGCCGTGGATCGCGTTGATCTTTCCCTGGATGCCGGGCGTGTGTTGGCGCTGGTGGGAGAGTCGGGCTCCGGCAAATCAACCCTGGCACGGGCCCTGGCAGGGTTGTCGCCAGCCAATGCCCAGGTCAGCGGGCAACTTCATTTCCGGCAGCGGGACCTGACCTGTCTGAGTGAGGAACAGTGGAACACCCTGCGCTGGTCGCAGATCGCCCTGGTGGCGCAGAACGGGGCGGCAGCTCTCAATCCCTCTCATCGTATTGGCGAACAGGTGGCCGAACCGCTGATTGTTCATCAGAGCATGGCCACGGCCGCGGCCCAAAAGCAGGCCGCCGGCGCGCTGGCAGAAATGGGCCTTGATCCGGAATTGGCCGGGCGCTATCCCCATGAACTGAGCGGCGGCCAGATTCAGCGTGCCCTGCTGGCCATGGCCCTGATCCTCGATCCCCCGGCGTTGATTCTGGATGAGCCCACGGCGTCGCTGGATGCCGGCACCCGTAATTTTATTATTGAGTTGATCGTGCGTCTGCGAGCCCGCGGCAAAGCGATCCTGCTGATCACCCATGATCTCGATACCTGTCGCCGCCTGGCAGATGAAGTGGCGGTTCTATACCTGGGGCAGATCATGGAAACCCTGCCGGCGGATCATCTCTTCATCGATCCATGCCACCCCTACACCCTGGCCCTGGCACGGTCGTACCCGACACTCGACGGCGGGCGTGAACTGGGAGGCATTCGCGGCGACGCCTTTTACCGCATCACTCACGCCCACGACGAGACAGGTTTCGACCACACGCACATTGTCACCGCTGAAAATGAAGATGCCGGTCACGCTCCGCGCCAGGGGTGCCTGTTCGCCCCACGCTGCACCCAGGCCCAGCTCACGTGTCGCTCGGGTGAGATTACCATGACTCGTCGCAATACCCACCGGGTAAGATGCCGGCGCGGCGGAATCGCCCCTTTGCTGGAACTGCATCAGGTCGGAAAACGTTACGGGAAGACGGTCGCGCTGCACCCGGAGAATCTGACCCTGCGCTGCGGGGAAGTCTTTTCGTTGGTGGGGGAAACAGGCTCGGGCAAGAGCACCCTGGCAATGATCGCAGCCGGGGCCATGCCCCCTGACGGCGGCCGACGTTCCTTTGAAAACCGCGACATGAACGATTGGCTTAAAAAAGACCGCCTCGGTTTTGCCCGCCAGGTGGGCGTCATCGATCAGCATCCGGACCTGGCGGTCAGTCACCGCCTCTGCGTTTTTGACATTGTCGCCGAGCCGCTTCGTATCCAGCAAAGGTCCTGTCCCCAGGAGGATCTTGAACGGCGGGTGAAACAGTCGCTGGCCGAAGTTCATCTGCCGACCCGGCCGGAATTTCTTCGCCGTTTCCCCCATCAGCTCAACCAGGGGGCTTTGCAGCGGCTGTGTATCGCCCGCGCGCTGATCACCGGACCGAAGCTGCTGGTCGCCGACGAACCGACTAGCGCTCTCGACCCCAGCGTGCAGGCCAAGGTAATGAAGCTGCTCCTCGATCTGCAGATCGAAAAGGGGCTGACCCTGCTGCTGGTCACCCACGATCTGGGCATTGCCCGCAAAGTCAGCGATCGCATCGGCGTCATGCATCAGGGCCGCCTGGTCGAAGTCGGCCCCGCCGCCCGCATTCTGCAGACGCCTCGACATCCGCAGACCCGTCACCTGCTTGAGCAGGCTCATGGAGTTCACGTTTAAAAGCAGTCGTAACAATTCACAAGAACCCAAGGAGATACAACAATGAACCGTGCCGATTACACAGAGGATTTTCAAAACAGCGTCCAACTGCACGGACACGCCTGCATCGGTCTTGCGGTGGGGTACGTGGCGGCAATCACCGCTATGGAGAGACTCGGTCTGGAGCGCGCTCAGGATGAGGAACTGGTAACCATTGCCGAATGCGACGCCTGTGGAGTTGACGCTATCCAGGCCATCCTCGGCTGTACCCTCGGCAAGGGAAACCTTATCTACCGCGACCACGGCAAAAATGTCTTCACCGTTATCGACCGGCGCAAAAACGACGCCATCCGCATCGCCCTCAATATCGACCTGTTCGCCCGCACCGAACAGCAGCAGGCGCTCATGGAAAAAGTCATCAACGGTCAGGCAGACGCAGCGGAGAAGGAAACCTTCTGGCGCATTCAGCAGAAAAAGATCGATGCTTTTCTCGCCGCTCCACCCGAGCAGTCCTTCTCCATCACCCGGGTCACAGCGGAAGCCCCCGGCCACGCCCGCCTTTTCTCATCCCTGCTCTGTGAAGGCTGCGGCGAACAGGTGATGGAACCGCGCGTGCGCCTGCGAGAGGGAAAGAAGGTTTGTATTCCCTGTTCCGAGAATTACAGCAGGGGATGGTGAGAGAAGGACTTTACGGCTCCCGTCAGCCCCGCCGCCAAGCATGATATTTCTCGATCCAGGCCAGCAGTTTTTCGGGGACGTGAGCCTTTTTCCACTCCCCCGCCGCCATTTTGTTGGCTTCCGCCAGCGTCGGATAGGAGTGAATGGTTCCGAGAATTTTATTGAGCCCCAACCCGTGCTTCATGGCCAGGACATATTCAGCAAGCAGGTCGCCGGCGTGGGTGCCGACAATGGTAACCCCGAGGATCTTGTCCTTGCCGGGCAGTGTAAGGACCTTGACCCAGCCGTGGTCCTCGCCCTCGGCGATGGCGCGGTCGAGTTCCGCCAGTTCGAAACGGGTGACTTCGTGTTCGATCTCCTTCTCCAGGGCTTCGGCTTCATTGAGCCCCACTCGCGCGACTTCCGGATCGGTAAAAGTGCACCATGGGATGACGCTGTAGTCGGCACGAAATTTCTTGAGATCGCCGAACAGGGCGTTGACGGCGGCATACCAGGCCTGATGGGCGGCGGTATGGGTAAACTGATACGGCCCCGCAACATCGCCCGCACAGAAGATGTTGGGGAAATTGGTGCGCAGAAAAGGGTCGGTGTCGAGGGTCCCGCGATCACTGACATGCACGCCCAGCTCCTCCAACCCGAACCCCGTGGTTCGGGCGCGCCGCCCCACGGCGACCAGCAGGGCGTCGAACGGCAATTCGATATTTTCTCCTTCATGTTCGCAGACCAGGATTTCTTCACCGTCTTTGACCAGGATTTCCTTTGCTGCATGCTGGGTCAGCACCCGCACGTCCTCGGCTTCGAAGCGTTCTCGCACGAAATCCGCTGCATCGGCATCCTCCCGGCTCATGAGCCGAGGGCCCATTTCCACCTGCGTCACCTGCGCACCGAAGCGGGCAAACGCCTGTGTCATCTCGCAGCCGATGGGGCCGCCACCCAGCACCACCAGACGCTCGGGCAGTTCGCGCAGCTGCCAGAGGTTGTCCGAGGTCAGATAATCAACCTGGTCGAGACCGGGGATCGGCGGCACAAAAGGTTCGGCTCCCGTCGCGACAATGATACTGCGGCTGGTCAGAGTGCGCTCGTTGACCTGGACCGTGTACGGTGAAGTAACGCGCGCTTCACCTTCGATGCACTCAACCCCTAATTCCGTATAGCGCTCCACCGAATCATGGGGTTCGACTTTTTTGATCACGGCCTGCACACGCTCCATAACCTGGGCAAAATCAAAATCGGTTTCGGTTTTCTGCAGGCCGAATTCCCTGGCGCGACGCCCGTAGGCCAGCATTTTTGCGGTTCGGATCAGCGCCTTACTCGGGACGCAGCCGGTATTGAGGCAATCTCCGCCCATTTTGTCCTTTTCAATCAGGGCGACTCTGGCTTTGACTGCCGCCGCGATATATGCACTGACCAGCCCGGCCGACCCCGCCCCGAGAACAACCACGTTGTAATCGAACTTTTCAGGTTTAGGATAATCTTTCAGGTAACGGCGTTTCTTCATAATGTCGACTCCCTTGCGCGCCACGAGCGGAAAGAGACCGAGCAGGGCGAAGGAAAGTATCAGCTGTGGTGAAAGAATGCCGCCGACTGTCTCGATCTGGCCAAGCTGAGTGCCGGCATTGACATAGACCGCGGTGCCCGGCAGCATGCCGACCTGGCTGACCCAGTAATAAGTCAGGGTGCGCATGGGGGTCAGCCCCATCGCCAGGTTGATGACGAAAAAGGGGAAGATCGGCACGAGCCGCAGGGTGAACAGGTAAAAACCGCCATCTTTTTCAATGCCTGCGTTCAACGCCTTGAGGCGCTTTCTGAATTTTCCCTGAACCCAGTCCCGAAGCAGAAAGCGACTGACGAGAAAAGCCAGTGTCGCACCGATGGTGCTGGCAAAAGACACCACGATGAGGGCCGGCAGAAAGCCGAACAGCGCTCCGCCAGCGAGGGTCATGACGGCAGCACCCGGCAGTGACAGGGCGGTAACGATCACATAGAGAACAAAATATCCTCCCAGCGTCAGGGCGCGATTGGCGGCATAAAATTCCTGAAATGCCTCCTGCCGGGCTTTAAGCTCAATCAAGGTCAGGTATCGGTGCAGGTCAAAAACGAAAAACAGAGCGACCGCGATGGCAATGGCCAGAACGATGAGAATTTTTTTGCCGTTGCCCGTCATGATGATGCCCTTTCCCTGGGAGGTTAGGTTAAAGTAGAAAGGAAGGCGTCACGCCCTGCGGTCCCTGCGAAACGTCACTATATATTTCACCCGCACAGCAAGAAAGGTCATTAAAGCTATGAATGAGGCCCCCCTTTACCACATAGGTTTCGGCAAAAACGATCTCGGGCAGGATCCGCCCACTTCCGCCCTGCTCTGCGGCGACCCGCAGCGGGCAAAAAGAATCGCCCAGCAGACCGACGGCGTGACCTGCCGGAAAACGCTTTCGGAGAACCGCGGACTCAACAGCTACCTCTGCACACTGGAAAACGGACAGCCTTTTATCGCTGCGACTTCCGGAATGGGTGCGCCCTCCCTCTCCATTGTCGTCAACGAACTGGTGCAGGTCGGCATCCGCACCATCATCAGGGTTGGCACCTGTGGTTCATTGACGGAGCAAGTGAAAGTCGGCTCGGTCGTCATCTCGCAGGCGGCGCTTTGCCGACAGGGCGCAGCAAGAGATATCGCCCCACCGGAATATCCCGCCGCGGCGGATCCCTTCCTGACGGTGGCGCTGGTTCACACCGCCCGGGAACAGGGAATTGAACATCACCTGGGCGTCACGGCCAGCGTCGACACCTTCTATGAAGGCCAGGAACGCAGCGATTCAGCTCACCCCTACCTGCTGCGCCGTCTGCAGGGAATCACCGAAGAATACCGTCAGCTCAATATCCTCAATTTTGAAATGGAAGCCGGCACCCTGTTCAAGATGGGTCTGGTCTACGGTTTTGCCGCAGGCTGTGTCTGTGCGGTACTGGCCGAACGCGTGAGCAGCGAACAGGTTTTCATCGAGCAGAAGCGCAAAGCCGAACAGAACGCGGTGCGCGTGGCGCTGAAAACAATAAAGGACGTGGCGCATTAACCACGCGGCATAAAACAGGCCGGGTCCGTTTCCTCCAATGGGTCGAGCTCCCAACCATAGGCCACCGCCAGACAGCCGCCGCACACGGCCCGCAGGCGACAGGAGGCACAGGAGCGGCAGCCGCGCCGATAGGCTTTTGCAGCCTCACCGTCATAGATCTCCGCCAGAGACTGATCCTGGATATGCCCCATCGGAGAAGGGAATTTGCGGCACGCGTGAACCTCACCATCCGGTAGCAAAGATACGAAGTTGAAGGCCGCCCCGCACCCGAAACCGGTACAGCCGCCGAAAAGTTCCACCCCCTGCTGCTCGCGTTCGATGTTGATCAGACTGTCCTTGAGCGCCAGCACCGGATTATTGTTTCGCGCCTGCAGATACTGCCGCACGAAATGCTGGTATTCCTCAGGAGGCGGTGATTCAAGGTTGGCCCCCTCCCCCACCATCGAAAGCCGGTTGTAGGTAAACAGGTCGACCCGGTCGCGAAGCTGCTCCGCCAACTCCAGCACCTGATCCATGTTGCCCCGTGTCAAGGTAAGCATCACCATGGAGAAGACTTTTTTTCGCTTCAGAAGATCAAGAAATTCCAGAACGGATTCGAAATTGCCCGCCCCCCGGATCGAATCGTTATGGGGTTGCAGCCCCTCCAGGCTCACCTGGTAGAAAGCAGGCCGGGCAATCTGCAGAATTGAATCGAGCTGCGCTTCTGAAAGGGGATTGCCCAGAATGGCCAGATTGAAGTTGCGATCCCTGGCTGCCCGATACAGGTCAAGAAAGCGCGGATGCAGATAAGGGTTGCCGCCGGAAAATGAAACCTGCCCCCCGACATGGCGCTCCAGGCAAAAGGAACGCAGCTGATTGAGAATCTCCATCCCTTTTTCATAGTCCACGTCAAAGCGGTTGCTGCGGTCATAGCAGTGGCGACAGTTCAGATCGCAGCGCTGGGTAATATGCCATTGCAGAGTAAAGACTTCGGCCTTGACAAATTTCTCCGGAACGTCCTGTGCAAGGGGAAATTCGTCCCGGGAACGCCGGATGCGCGAAGGGGGCGACAACAGCAATCCTCGGGCGGCGGCATTTTCAATCGCCCTATCGACGACAGCCACCGGCTCACCGGTTTCGGTCGCCACAGCAACGGGATCAAGCTGCTCCATAACAACTTTTAAGGCCAGCAGGTCGGAAGGTCGAGCAACAGCCTGCTTGACCTGGCCCGTCTCGGGCTGACGCCAGAATGCCAGCATCTCACTCCCGGGTTGCGGTTTTGCGTCCTCCCCTTCCAGTAAGGGGAGCAGGGGATGCCAGTTGACCTGAAGCAGATTCAGAGAGGGGTTGATGCTGATCTCGGAGAGGGAAGATTCGCTCGGGATCAAAGCCTGCCGGGTTTGATTGCGTGCCCATTCGATACGTGCCAGGTCGGCAAGGTATCCACCGTATCCAGATGATTTCACTAAACTGTCGATCCGGGCCGGAAACTTCTCCGGGTCGAACGGAGGCGCACCCTCTTCATCCAGGCGACGCCAGAAAAGATCGGGCAATCTCGCTGAACTCACAGGGAATATTTCTTTCAGAAGTTCATGGTCTGCCATCGACACGCCTTATAAAAAAGTTGGTGCCAACCCTCAGGTCGACACCAACCGTATTCAACTGGCTTTTACCTGACTGATTTTGGTGCGCACGGCACCAATTTAGTGGGAACCGCCTCAGCCACTGCCGCCGGTTTTCTTCTCAGCAGGTTCAGCTTCTTTTTCAGGTTTTTCCTCATCCGATGTTTTGGCATCTTCAGGCTTTTTACCATCGTCGGTGCTCACGGCACCGTCAGTTTGACCGCCTCAACCACTGGTTCCGGCGCTTTTCTCCTTGTCGGCACCAACTGTGCCGTCAGGTTTGCCGCCTCAACCGCTGCCGGCGTGCACTGCCCCGGGCAGGCCCCCGCCGGCTGCCGATACCAGGGTTGCGATCCCCAGCCCGGCCAGAATTTTTTTCATTTCTTTTCCATCCATCGTTTTCTCCTCCCAGTGAGTGGTTTGACAGATTTTTTCGACGATGACGGATGTGCATCATCAAAAATCCAGTCATTAAAACACCTAGCAAACTTCAGGGAATTGTCAACGAACTGCTCCTGAGCTATTTTCACCGAACTCCGTCCCGTTCGCGCAGCAGCGCCATCACCGCACGCCACATGCGCCAGGAGCCCAGCAGGCCTGGAGAAACATCAACGTGCATCAGCCCATGCACCAGAAACAGCTCCACCTGATCGGGCGGCAGGGATTTTTTCAATTTCACGCTTTCTGTGTAAGGGATAATGGAATCGTCAAGCCCGTGGATCAGGATCAGGTGAGCCTTGAGCTGCTGAATGCTGCGCTCGGAGGGATCCAGGGCTCTGATCTGCTCGACCAGAAATCCCGGCAGGTTTTCAATCCGTTCCATCGCTTTGCGGCGATCATCATTGGTGATGAATCGATAGAGCGACTCGCCCTCGGGGGATAATGCGGAGGCCAGATCGGCAATTTTCGCATCTGGATCATGCATGCGCCGTTCCGCCATCTTTCGCAGCTGCTCCCGATCTCCCGGATGCGACAAGCGGTGCAGGTTGCTTTGAATAAAAACCCACTTTCCGTAGCGGTTGGGTTCACCCTTACGCCAGCGCTCACCATCGTGAAACCAGCCGGTGGTGAAAAAGGTCATGACCGCCTGCAGATCATAGTAGCCGCCGACACCGACGACAAAGTCAACGTCTTCGGCCAGTTCCGGCTTCATGGCGGCAATGAGAGTCGGTCCTACCGCATAGCTGAAGGCCATCAAGCCGAAGCGTTCACTCGACACCAGGTCATCACGCGATCGAAACCATTCAAAGACAGCCGCAATCTCATCCACATTTTCCTGGCTGACCTCGAGTTGGCGCAGGCTTTCCAGGTCCGGAACCAGAACCACCATTCGGGCGCGGGCCAGAGACCGGGCAAGAGCCATCAGCCGTGGGTCGTTCTTGCCCTCTTCGGCGATTCCCGGCACCAGCAGAATCCCGGCCTGGGGCGATTCCCCCGGCAGATAGAGATCCCCGTCGATAAAACCTTTTCTCCCGGAGATACGCACCTGGGTCCGCTCAGGCTCGAGCGTCTGTTTTTTCAGTCGGCTTGCTTCATTTCCCGCTGAAACGTCGGCAAGTAATAGTAATGCCTCATATCCGCGCTGCGGCGAGCAACCGGCAGTCTGGGAAAGAACCAAGCAGATGATCAGGAAACGAATCAATTTAGTCATACTGCACATTATAACAGGATTGTTTTCTGGTCGGAGTGTGTCTGGCGTAGAAGTCTATTGGGCCGTCACTGGGGGGTTGCATGGAAAAATCACCGGCAACGCAATTGTCTTGAGCTGATTGACTAGGTCACAAGGTTGTGCTTTATTCGCACCAAACTTTTCACATAGGGAGGGAAGATGCATTCAAGGTATTTCAATGCTGTTTTATTTTTGTCTTTGACCCTCGCCCTGCTTTTCTGGATTGCGCAGCCACATTACGCCAATGCCCAATCGGAATCGGCGACCGGGACAAATGAAATCTCACAGGCCAGCATCGAAAGACTGCTGGCGGATCTCGAGGATCCGCAAAAACTTGATTCTTTAAAGCAGGATCTGCGCACCCTTCTCGAAGCCCGCCAACATTCGCAGCCGGAAAAAGCCGAACCCGAGTCCGGAGGACTTCTGGGACAGATTCTATCCATCATGTCCGGATACCTTCAAGCGGCCAATCAGGCTTTGGCCGAGGCAGGCCGCAATATGCTTCAGATCCCTGCGCTGCTGCAGGATCTGGCTGTGCAGGCGAAAGATGTCGACGTACTGAAAAACTGGGGGGAGATGGCTTCAAAGGTCGTTCTCTCGATTCTGGCGGGTATCCTCGCTCAGGCGCTGACAACACGCATGCTGACAAGAACGCGTCGCAAGCTTCAGGACCATGAAACCTATAACCCTGGACACAGGATTCTGCTGCTGATCGGCACTACTCTGCTGGATCTGATCCCGATTGTCGCTTTTGCAGCGGTCGCTTACGGGATTCTTCCACTGCTGGATCCGCGGCCCGGCACACAGTTGGTTGCCCTCGCCCTCATCAACTCCAACGTTCTTGTCAGATTGGTCCTGGCCGCGGCGCGGTTTTTTCTTGTTCCGGACTCACCTTCCCTGAGGGGCATCTCCCTTAACGATGAAACGGTCCATTATGTCTATATCTGGGTCAGGCGTATCGTCCGGTTCGGAATTTACGGCTATTTTGTGCTTGAAGCCGCCCTGCTTCTGGGTTTGCCCGGCGTCCTCTATCAGTTTCTGATGAAACTCCTGGGGCTGATCATCACCATCATGGCCATCATCCTGATCCTGCAGAACCGTAAGGAGGTGGCTTTGTGGCTGCGCGGCGATCAAGCCGAAGGTGGCGCTCCCCAGGATTCTCAGAAACGCGACCTCCCCACTGATGAAGGGAGCATGCGGTCCGTCGGCGCTCTTCGCCGTCAATTGGCAGATTTCTGGTACATCGTTGCGATCATGCTGACCCTGGGCTTGTTCGGAACCTGGGTTCTGGAAATCGAGGGGGGATTATTTTATGTCACCCGAGCCATAATCCTGACCTTTATGGTGCTGGGCGTCACAAGTTTCCTGGTACAAATGAGCCAGCGCGGGATCGACCATCTGTTCAAGGTCAGCATCGATCTGAAAAAAGATTATCCCGAGCTTGAAGCCAGAGCCAATCGCTATCTGCCGCTGCTTAAACACAGTGTGAAAGGGTTGCTTTACCTTGTCGCCTTTTTTGCTGTCCTGCAGGCGTGGGGATTGGATACCCTGGCTTGGGTTTTCAGTTCTCAGGGCGGATCTTTTATCTCATCTCTGTTGACCATTATCCTGATTCTTGCCGGTGCTTTTCTCTTTTGGGAAATTGTCAGCGTTAAAATCGAAAGATACCTGGCCAGAGAGCGTGAAGGCACAACCGGAGGGAAGAGCAATGCACGCCTTCTCACCCTGCTGCCGCTGCTCAAAAACGTCATCCGCATTGTGCTGGTGCTTCTTGCCGGCATGAGTGTGCTGGCTCATCTCGGCATCAATATCGCGCCCCTGCTGGCCGGTGCCGGCGTAGTCGGCCTGGCCGTCGGCTTCGGGGCTCAAACGCTGGTCAAGGATGTCATTTCCGGCGCCTTCATTCTGATTGAAGATTCCATCTCCGTGGGAGACTGGGTCGAGGCAGCCGGACATTCCGGAACCGTGGAAAGTCTGACCATCCGCACGCTTACGTTACGGGACCTTTCCGGCACCGTTCACGTTGTTCCTTTCGGCGAGGTCACCACCGTCCTGAACTACAACCGCGACTATGGATATGCCCTCATCGACGCCGGAGTCGCCTATCGGGAGGATTACGGTGAAGTCATCCTGGCACTGCAGGATGTGGCGGCCGAGCTGCGCCAGGACGCAACCTGGGGAGCTGACATCACCGGTGATCTCGAGATCTTCGGCTTGAATAAACTGGCCGATTCCGCGGTTGAAATCCGTGTCAGGCTCAAAACTCTGCCCAGCCGTCAGTTTTCTGTGCGCCGAGCTTTCCTGGAGCGGATGAAACGGATCTTCGACGAGCGTGGCATCGAGATCCCCTTCCCGCATCAGACCATCTGGTTCGGTGTTGATAAAGATGGTTCTGCGCCTCCCATGCGCCTCGTGCGTGAATCTAAAACCGCTGCGGCCGACGTCTCAGAAAAAACACTGGAAGCATCAGCACGTTCCGAGCAGCCGCGTCCTGAAATCCAATACACTTCTGAGACTCAGGCGTCTGAGGAAGTGGTTGAAGAGAAAGAACAAAAGCAAGCTGATAGCGAGGAGGAAAAATAGGACAATCCCGGCTGACCCGATCAACTGTCCCATGCTGGACAGTTACAATCATAAAAAACGGTGCCGCATCAGTGGCACCGTTTTTTATCTGCATTGGCATCAGTGTCTGCCGCTACGACTCCAGAATACTGTCATAAATTTCAAGGTCATCGTCGCCGAACTGCACGAACCGGATGTGCGTGACATATTTTAGATCTGGAAGAGCATCGAGGACTGTTTTAATCGCGATGGAGGCAGCCTCCTCCTTCGGGTAGCCGAAAGCGCCGGTTGAAAGCGCAGGAAAAGCCATCGATTTGATCTGTTTCGATTCGGCAAGTTTGAGGGCATTGCGGTAGCAATCCGCCAGCAGCTGATTCGAGGGGTTGTCCTTCCCGTAAACCGGCCCAAGGCAGTGAATGACATACTGATTGGGAAGATCATGTGCGCCCGTAATGACCGCCTTACCGGGGCCAATGGGGGCATGCTTGCGACACTCCTGTTCCAGCCCGGGGCCGGCAGCACGGTGAATCGCTCCCGCCACTCCGCCGCCTGTGCGCAGCTGGGCATTGGCGGCGTTGATCACGGCATCCATGTCCGCCTGATTGGCAATGTCGCCTTTAACGTTTTCGATCGTGATACCACCAATGATCTTTTGACTCATAATAATACCTCCGTTGGATGAGCAACTTCATGTCCCACGAAACCTGGGCATGTATGATAAAATTTAGATTTCACGTATATTTTTAACAGACTCAGTGGCTGATACCACCTGTCAAACAAGTAGATGCAGGAGCAACCAAGCCCATGGCACCACTGGAGCCCTGGTGGCAGAAAGGCGTGATCTACCAGATCTACCCCCGCTCCTTCCAGGACAGTAACGGGGATGGCATCGGCGACCTGCGCGGCGTAACCAGCCGTCTGGATTATTTTCACTGGCTGGGCATCGATATTCTCTGGATCTGCCCTTTTTATCCTTCGCCCATGGCTGATTTCGGCTATGACGTCAGCGCTTATACGTCCGTCCATCGCCTTTTCGGAACTATGGGGGATTTTCAGGAACTGTTGGCAGAAGCGCATCGATACAACATCAGGGTGCTTCTCGATTTCGTTCCCAACCACACCTCCGAAAAACATCCCTGGTTTGTGGAATCCCGCGCCTGCCGCCAAAATCCCCGCCGCGACTGGTACATCTGGAGAAACCCCGGAGAAGACGGCAGGCCTCCCAATAACTGGCTGGCCAACTTCGGCGGTATCGCCTGGCAATGGGAGGAAATGACCGGCCAGTATTACTACCACGCCTATCTCAAAGAGCAGCCTGACCTCAATTGGCGCAACCCGCAGGTCGAGGCGGCAATGTTCGAAATAATGCGCTTCTGGCTGCGCCAGGGAGTCGACGGCTTCCGACTCGACGCGCTCTGGCATCTGGCCAAAGATCCGCTCCTGCGGGACAATCCCCCCAACCCCGATTTTGATCCGAAGCGTGACCCTTCGTATGCCGCCCTGCGTGAAGTCTACTCATGTGATCATGAAGACATCCATCCGATCCTGCGCCGCATGCGCAGCGTTGTGGAGGAATTCGGCGAGAGGGTGCTTGTGGGGGAACTCTATCTGCCGCCGCAACGACTGGTTTCCTATTATGGGACTCGCCAGGCACCGGAACTGCACCTCCCGCACAATTTCGAGTTAATCTTTACCGACTGGCGCCCTGAAGCCGTGGCCAGTGCTGTCTGCCGCCTTGAAGAACTGCTTCCTGAGAATGCCTGGCCGACCTGGGTCCTAGGCAATCACGACCGCCCCCGCCTGGCAAGCCGCGTTGGCCTGCAGCAGGCTCCGGTCGCCGCGATGCTGCTCCTTACATTGCGGGGCACCCCGACTCTTTACCAGGGAGATGAAATCGGGCTTGAGAATGTCGATATACCCCCCGAGCGCATCCAGGATCCCTGGGAGAAAAACAACCCCGGGCTGGGAGTTGGACGGGACCAGGTGCGGACACCCATGCCGTGGGATGATTCTCCCTACGCCGGCTTTACCACCGGTCAACCGTGGCTGCCCCTTAACGACGATTGGCTGCAATGCAATGTGGCCGTGCAGCAAAAGGATTCAGACTCCCTGTTGTGTCTGTATCAGCGCCTGCTCCATTTGCGTCGCCGGAGTCCGGCCTTGTCCATTGGTGACTGGCGGCTGGTCCAGGCTGACAGCAGCGTTCTTGCCTATCTGCGCCGACATCACGAGGAGCGCATGCTGGTAGTGCTCAATTTCAGTGGAGAAAAACAATCTTTTCACTCAGCACAGCACAGGGGGCAGGTAATTCTGTCCAGCGGGGATGAAGATCCGGCGACCAGCACTTTCGAAGGGGAACCATATCTTCGTCCCAACGAAGGGCTGATCATCAGATGCGCCTGAAAACTTGGAAATTCGCAGCAGAAAATCTCATTCTTCCCGGTTCTTCTGCCAGATTTTATAAATGACAAAGTAGAGTATTGCGAGCAGTGCGAGAAAGACCAGGGCAAGCTTGGGATTGGTGATGATTGAATGCCCGAAGCCGATAAAAGGGAGAGCCAGCAGCAGGTTGACACCCCAGGCCACAGGCAGGAAAATACCAAAGGGGACATTGAGCAGCGCAAGGGAGAAGTTTTTTACCGTATAAGGCAGGCCTGGGACAGCCATGAAAACCAGAGAAAAAATCAGGCGATGGCGCGCGCGGACTTCGGGGATCTCGAAACGGGTTCGCTCCAGAATTTTCCAGATGTAAGGGCGCAGCATCGAATGAGTGAGCAGATAGGTGATGATCAGGTGCAACCCGAAAATTGCCGTGGTGATCGTTAAACCGCCGACAACTCCAAATTTAATGCCGACGACAAGCAGAAAGGCTGTGATGGGTACTCCGAACAGAGGCAGCACAAGCATCAATCCGACAAACAGGCAGGGGTGAATCTGCCGGTCCATGAAAAAATCGGCCCACTCCGAGGGGCCGCCCAACAGAGCCAGCGGCACGACCAGCAGCAGAATAACAAGTGCTCCGAACAGGAGAAGTCGGAACCAGTGCCTTTTTTCACTCATACCGTCTGCCCCGCCTCTTGCGCCATCGCACTCTGCGTTCACAGTCAGGTGACAAACTCATTCAAGATCCGTGCGGGTCGTCTCATCACTGCGGATGGCTTTAATGACGGCTCCTGTCTTTTCCCCCACCAGGTTCCATTCTGATTTAAGCATGCGCAGCCATGCATCCCATCCGCCGATATCCGCATCCTTGTTATGTTCCGGAGTCGCTTCAAGAACGGAGCGATAGGCCTCTTCAAGCCGTTTGACCGTCGATTGACGGGAAAATTCGCGAGCTGTCCGTTTGGCCTGTTCCCTGTACCTCACGACGACTTCAGGATTGTTGAAGAATTCTTCGATCGCCGAGGAAAATGCGCTCTCGGGGGCGTCAGTCGGCAACAGGCGGCCGTTTTCGCGATCACGAAGGACTTCACGGACACCTGACGCCTCGAGTGCAATCACCGGGCTGCCGGAGGCCATCGCTTCCGCCAGAACCAGCCCCTGGGTCTCAGAGGTCGAAGAAAAAACAAACAGATCCATGGCAGCGTAACAGTTGCTCAGGGCGTCGCCCTTGAGCTGCCCGACATGGACAAGTCTCTGATCGCAGCCTTGTGCGGCAAAGATTTCCGTGATCTGATCGACAGCCGGCCCACTGCCGGCAACCAGAAACCAGGCCTTCGTGTGATTGCGGACCACCGCGGCCGCGGCCCGCGCCAGATAAGCGAGATTTTTCTCCGGCGCAAGTCGCCCCAGGTGGCCGATGACAAAAGCGTCCCTGGGGATATGGTTCTCCTTCCGAAAAGCCTGCCCGTCCCCCTGAGAAAAGAAATCGACGTCAACACCGGTTGGTACAACGCGGCAGGGAGTCTCGACGCCCCGGCGCTGTATCAGATCAGCGAGACTTTCACTGGGGGCGATCACCAACTGACAGAGGTTGGCGTAGCGAGTGGACAGATGGATGGCGAAACGCTGCATGATCGGGCTGTCAAAAGGCACGTAATGCGTATAGCGTTCATAAAGAGTGTGGTGAGTGAAAACCAGGGGCAGCTCGCGCGCACTGGCGGTGCGCAGCGCCGCATCGCCAAGCAGGAAAGGATGATGGCTGTGAATGATGTCCGGTTTGAATTCATCAAGTTCATGGTGAATGCGCCCCGGCAGCGGCAGCCGAACCGAAAAATCGGTGCCATTGAAGTTCTGGATGGCCGGCACACGCAGAACTGCGGAACTTTCTTCAGCCAACTCATCGACGCCTGGAAAGATCGGCGCAACCACCATAACATTATGACCAAGAGCGCGCAGATCCGCGGCAAAAGCAGAAACCGACCGCGCGACTCCGCCAACATGAGGAAGATAGGTATTGGTGAACATGCAGATTTTCATGAAGGCTCCGGCACAAGGGACAGCGGGTCACCGGAAGAATCAACTTCAGCCGGCTTGAATCCCGGCACCCGGGCCTGAAGGCGGGGTGGCTGATCACGCCATTTTCCCTGAACTTCAAGCAGCAGATTCTCGCCCTGTTTAAAAATTTTGACTGTGACAGGCCCCCACTCGGTGAGGGTCGGTCCAAAAGAGAGGTCTTCAGAGGTTTTAAGCCATTCGGGAAAGATCCCTGATCCGACGATCAATGCATCCTGTTCCTCGCGGACGAACATGTTGCGAAGCATCATGATCCATTCCGCCGCAGCCCAGCCATGCTGCCCATCGCCCATGCAACCTCCACCGGTAAAGGGATGCACAGCCTCAGGCCATTGACCGGTCGGCGAAGCGATCTCGGCCACGCGCAGCACCAGCTCGCGAAAGCGCATGTCACCGCCGCGAAGCAGGGTCTGGGCGATGGCGAGTGTCAGGTACGGATTCAGGCCGGAGTGGATCATATCCTGGAAAAAAGCCCCCGTATGCAGGCAGTTCTGCATCATGAACTCGGCCGTTTTCCTGATACGGGCATCTTCAGGGGCGAGCAGCTGGAGGGGGTAATCGACGACCAGCGCACCAATAGCTCCAGCGTCCAGCCGCCTGTAGGGGGATGCGGGGATCGCCCCCTGGCTGCGCTGCAGGGGGATCCGGTCAATGCTTTGCCAGATCGCGCCTGCGAAATCATCGGCCTTTGACTCGTAATCAGCAGCATCCCGTTCATCGCCGGCCCGACGAGCCATGTTCGCCGCAGCACGCAGACCGGCGACACCCCACAGGTCATCCCAGTAATAATAGTCATTCGGCCCGAAGTGCTCGGCGCTGAAGCCGGGGGGCAGCAAGCCGGCATGAGGCACGTCGGCACCCTGGTCAACCCGTTTGCGGGTAATCCAGTCGGCGCCTTTGCGGATTGACGATTTCCAGTTTTCTGGCAGGCTTCGGCCGGTCAAATTGAGAAACCGCTCGAATATCCACAGAACCTGGCCGTTGGAATCCCATTCTCCTTCCTGGGAACGGAAGTATCCGGAACGCTTCTGCCGCTTGGGAAAGGTCTCGATAATTCTGGCGCTGCGCTCCACAAATCCAAGACACAACAGAGCGTGCATCATCAGGCATGCGTCGCGGAACCAGAACCTTTTGTAGGTATAGGGGCCGGGAACCAGCTCTTCGGCAGAGAGCAGCAACAGGGTGCGTACCGCCGCGTCATAAAGGAAGCAGATCCGTTCATCAGGCACCTGCAGGCGGGCAATGCCGGAGAGAGCCTTGTCCCAGGTCGCCGAGGGAACGCACCCCCGTGGCGAACGTTGCTCCAGTTCTTCGGAAAGGTCCATGCGCATCCTGATCCGCGATTCCTTCCCCGCCTCAACGGGAAACAGAACGGCTGCCGTCGCCATACCGACTTCACAGGTCACAGCCGTATCAGAATCATCATCGCCGATACGATGCAGAACATCTCCACGCTCGTAAGTCGAAAAAAGCACCTGCTGCGGGATCTCATGAAATTCAAGCTGCTCCGTATCATTGACTGTCAGCACCTGCTCTTTTCTGCGGTAAACAACCTGCTCGACAAATTGCACACCTTCAGGATTGTAGGGACGCACGCTGACAACCAGATGCCCCTTTTCAGGGGCTGATCCAGACACCTCCATGCATAGCCGCGGTCGCCCTTCGATGCACTCCATCCAGACACGGCTGGTCAATGCGAGCCCGTCCTTGGAGCAGGAGGTTTCCACGGTTAACTCTGGTGAAAACTGCCAGCTCTGCTCTGCATCTTTAAGTTTGGAGGGCAACAGGCGGCGACCGTCTTCAGTAATCAGCCAGAAATCAACGGACCACCCGTCATAGTTCGGCGTCACCAGCCCGCGCGGATCGACAATGGGATAAAGGGGCGTATCGGGTTGACCGACCGCCGTCCAGTTGCGATGGGTCAGGTTGACGTGGCTGAAGGAAAAGGCGCGGGGGATGAAAGAGGCATCAGCGGGGTTGAACTGTTTTTCAACCCAGAACGGCCACACCCAGTCAAGGTTGTGCTGAATGGCTCGGGTATTGACGAGGCCGCGGGCATGAAAAACGATGCCGGCGCGCAGCAGTTCGATCGGTTCCTGAATTTCACTCGGCTGGGAAAAGTGACGCAACTGCGCCATCAGGGTCAGCGGATCAATGACGCCATAAGCGCGCGCGGCGCGCTTGACAAGGAATTTCCACGGCAACCAGCGCTTCAACATGGGCAGATACCTGACATTCTGGTTCAGTGTGGCAGATGCATGAGCGGACCGTAACCAGAAAAAAGAGATTTGGCCTTGGACCGAACGATAAACCTTTTCAAGGGGTTATGCCGATTTTTCAGATAAAAAACCGGCATTCCCGATTTGCTTCAAAGGTAACGTGCACTCAGACAATGTCAAATGGACTCTGCGCGATACTGTCCGGCGCGAAAATCTCTTTTTGATGAGGGCTATCGCGTATACACTTTTTACTTGAAAAGGTATTTTCTAAAATATAAGCTAGCCAGCTTGAGGATCCGGAACATACGGTCACCTGTTGAAAGTGGTTTCTTTAATTCCATCATGCAAGGAGGCATCTCTCAAATGGCTAGCACACAATCGCAGGCATCGGCACTGGCAATCAACGACACAACCGCAAATCCGGCTCCGCTCGGCTTGCTCGGCTTCGGCATGACCACCGTTCTTCTCAACCTGCACAATGCCGGGCTTTTTCCTCTGGACGCCATGATTCTCGGCATGGGAATTTTCTACGGCGGGCTCGGGCAGATCATTGTCGGCATCATGGAGTGGAAGAAAAACAATACCTTTGGCGCAACAGCTTTTACCTCCTACGGGCTGTTCTGGCTGACCCTGGTCGCCCTGATCATCCTGCCCCGGACCGGTTTCGGAGAGGCGCCCAACGCCATCGCCATGACCTCCTACCTGTTCATGTGGGGAATGTTCACCGCCATCCTGTTCATCGGCACCCTGAAACTGAGCAGAGCTCTTCAGGTCGTCTTCGGCTCACTGACCGTTCTCTTCTTCCTGCTCGCCGCAGGCGACGCGACCGGTAGTCATCTCATCAAGACCATCGCCGGCTATGAGGGGATTTTCTGCGGGCTCTCCGCGATCTACACGGGGTTGGCCCAGGTTCTGAATGAAGTCTACGGACGCACCGTCGCCCCGTTGGGATAAAAACTCTTCAAAAAAATGAGGGCAGCCTTTCAATTCAAGGGCTGCCCTCATTCTTTTGCCAGTCGTGCATCAAAACTGAAATCAAGAACCTTGCGGACTTTGATCTTCGAAAATCTGGGATGCGCAGGGTTCAGCAGGATGTTGAACCCATCCGGCGCTGTCGGGATGGTTGCTGACGGTACCTGAAGAGCCAGTGTCTTCCTGCTTTCCAACCACTGCGCACCGATTTTACGGAGAGAAGGATTTCCCGGGCGGCACCAATCATCCGGAAGATCCTCCGCTGCAATAACTTCAAGCGGCAGATCAGGCACCTCGAGTTCGACCAGGGAAAGGGTCGGCGCAAGATCCCAGTCAAAGCCCACCAGAATCTCCAGCGCGGCAAGCGCCGTCGAATTGGCGGTGTAAAGCATCGCCCTCCCCGGCGGATTCCATCGTCCACCGAAAAGGCGTGCGCCCTCCCCCGAAAGATCCTCGGCAAATTCAGCCTGCGCGATGCGATAGACGCGCATCAGCTATAGACACCGTGCTCGATGCGGCCAAGCAGGTTCATGACCTGTTCGGCACCGAAGATCGTATCGAGCAGATCAAGCGGGGTCTGTCCCCCCAGAACCCGATTCGGGCGGTTCAGCCAGGCAGAGGCCTTGGAAGGGTCTCCAAACACCTCGCGGGCGCGCTCATAGGTGCGCAGAATAATAAGGATGCGCTCCGAGAGGTCAGCCGGCAGCAACTGATCTGCACCGTACCGATTCAGAGTTCTTGCAGAAACATGCAGCTGCGGCGCAAGATCGGCCACCTTGACCCCGAGCAGGCCGGCCAGCTCATCCAGCACACGCCTGGGGATGCCGGAACGCGCCGTGGTGACCCAGTCAGAGAGTGTTTGCGGATAGTCGATAATTTCGGCGACACTCATACGTAAACCTCCTGTCTTGACAATTGTCTCTAAAGGTAAGACAAATGTCAAGACAGGCCGGATTCATATTCATCAACCTGATATATTGGCACCAAGGCAAACTTTGGTTCGACCATACGCGACAATATACATTTTGCTGGTTGGCTCATATCAGACCGACATGAAACTCAATAGCCTTCTTCCCGCAACCGCACCCGCCGACCGTCTTCCAATTCCCGGTCAGGATGGACGACGACATGTTCACCGGCAGCAACACCTCCAATCACCTGTGCAAAATTCTCCCCCTGTTCGCCGATATTCACCGACCGCAGACGCGCCCTTCCCCCCTCTACGGCGAATAAGGCCCATCCGTCGTCCCGGCGAAAAAGAGCGCTCAGGGGAACGCGCAAGGCATCGTCGGCTTCCCACAGGATAAAGCGTGCATTGACTCGGTATTCGTCTCCGAGACGTTGCCAGAGCGTCTGTGGAGAAGTGAAATCGGCAATCACCCACACGCGCTGTTCTTCGACACCCAGGGCAGAAATTTTGGTAAAACCACCCGGCTCCACCCGCCTCACCCGTCCCTGCAGGGGCTCAGCCTCCCCCCAGCGCTCAAAAAGCACGCGCATGCCGGGTTCAATACCCACGGCGTCCGCAGAGAGGACATCCACTTCAACTTCGAGAAAAGCCAGTTCACCTATTTCAAGGATGGGGGCACCGGCAGCCACCACTTGCGCGCTTTCAAAATGTCGTCTCAATACCACTCCGGAGACTGGAGCATGCAGCGAGATGACGCCACTTGCGACCGGATCCAGACTTCCGGCGTAGGACAAGGCAGTGCGGGCCGCTTCGAGGTCATGACGGGCACGTTCAACCTGCGCCTGCGCTGCTCTTTGCACGGCATCGGCATGTTTGGCAGCCGCCTCCGCCTCCTCGACTTCGTTGACAGCAATCAACTCCTGCTCACCAAGGGTGCGAAGCCTCTTATATTCTGCAGCGGCAAAAACGTTGTCGGCAACTGCGGCCTCAAACTCGCGGCGGGCAACTTCCAGAGCGGCCCCGGCAGCAGCGACCTGAGACTCGGCTTCTTTCACGCTGCGCACATCGAGAACCCCGGTCGCCTGTGCATCGATGCGCGCAATGACCTGTCCGGCTTCTACCCTGTCCCCGGGCTCCAGTTCAATGCGCCGCACCTGACCGGACAAAGGCGCCGAAATGCGATAGATCTCCATGACCCGCGTTCGGCCCTCCTCCTCAACGGTGCGGGCCATGGGGCCACGACTGACCGCCTCCACGTCAACCAGCAGAGGCTGCGGACGAAATCCGAAAAACAGCACTACGGCCAGTCCAGCGACAAGCAACGCCCACAACAGAGAACGACGCCAGGACATATTAAACTCCACAATCCTCATTCACGGGTTTTCAACACGGCCACAAGATCGAGGCCATGAAGGCGACGACGCACGATGAGTCCGGAGACAACCGCAGAGACTGCGACCACCAGCGCCGCAAACGCATATGTGGACGGCGCCAGGATCATCGGTACGCGATAGAAATCCGAACGCATGCCGACCGTCAGATACCAGCACAAAAATCGCCCGATCGCAAATCCCAGAGGGATGCCGGCGAGAGTGAGCAGAGCCAGTTCCCCCAGCAGGATAGAGCTTACCTCGCTGCGCCTCAAACCCAGCACACGCAGGCTGGCCAACTCGCGGCTGCGCTCGGAGAGGGTAATGCGTGCGCTGTTGTAGACGACTCCGAAGGCGATGCTTGCGGCCAGCAGCGTACTGATGTAGGTGAAAACCAGCACCGTTTGATCGAAGGATTCGTAAAAACTCTGCATGGCGGCAAGCCGATCGCCGATGCCGGCCACCCGAGGGCTCTCACGCAGACGTTCGATGACAGCGTCACGGGTTCCCGGCTCCACTGACAGAAGTGCGCCTGACAGCGCCGGCCCCTCTGCGAGTAGACGATTCAGGCTCCTCATTTCCATATAGGCAGAGACCCCCACATATTCACTGACCAGCCCTTCCAACCGGAGTTCGTGACTCCTGCGATGCCCTTCGAGAATCTCTACCTGGATATGATCTCCCGGCTGCACGCGAAGAATCTCCGCCAGATAGTCTGTCATCACCACACCATTTTGGGGTGGATCAAGCACTTGCAGACGGTCATTCAGCACGCGCTGCAGGTCGCTGCCGGGCAGAATCCCCTGCAGTCTGGTACGGAAACGACGATGTTCATGGCGCAGTTCTATCGCGGCGCTGCGCGTCGGCTCCACCCGCTGGACGCCCTTCAGAGACGCCAGTTCATACAAGGCGCCGCGTGAAGTTGGTTCGACAAAGGTGATTGCCAGGTCATGGCGCTGCGCCAGATTGAACTGCACGGCCAACATGTATTTGATGGCACCCTGCTGAAAACTGCCGACGGTCAGAATGGCGCAGGACAAAGCAATACCCGTCACCGAGAGCAAAGCCTTTATGGGACGACGTTCGAATTCGCGCAGGATCATGCGCAGAGGCTGGCTCAGAAAACGCTGCAGACCAAGGCGTTCGACCAGCGTCGGACGAAACTGTGCGGGCGGCTCCGGACGCATGGCTTCGGCCGGCGGCAAACACACTGCGCGCCTCACCGCACCCAGGGCGCCCAGCAATGCCGCGCCCAGCGTCACCAGGGCCGCAATCGCAAGGTCACGCAGTCCGAGCCCATAGTCCAGCAGAGGAAAGCGGAAAAAATCCATATAAAGATGCGCCAATCCCCGACCGAAAGCGTAGCCGACAATGATTCCAAGCAGCAGGCCACCTGCCGCCATCCACAGGACCAGTTGCGCGTAGTGACCTCCCACAGCGGCGTTGCTGTAACCAAAAGCCTTGAGCACTGCAATTTGGTCGCGTTGGGAGGAGATAAGGCGCGCCGTCACCACATGCAGCAGAAACGCCGCCACCCCGAGAAATATAGTGGGAAACAGTTGCGCCATGGTCGCCAGTTGGACAAATTCCGCCTCCAGATAGGCGTGCGAGGTCTGATCGGCGCGTCCAATGGCGCCGATGCCGCCATAAGGCGCCAGCAATCGATCCAGAGCGGCGATCACCTCGCCCTCATGCGCTCCGCGTTCAAGAGTCAGAACAATATTGTTAAAAGCGCCCTCCATGTCCCGTGCCGCCGCCAGCGGTGAGCGGTTCATCCACAGCAGCGCATAACGCAGAGGGTCGGGAAACAGATCGCCAGGCTTGATCTGGTAAACGTGTTCGGGGCTCAGGCCGATCCCCACGATCTTCAGAATCTGACGACGACCGTTGATGACTCCCGCCAGTGAATCACCGGGTTTCAGGTCATGCGCCTCGGCGAAAGGTTCCGAAATCACCACCTCGGAATCGCGGCCTGCTTCAGGCAATCGCCCCAGACGGAGAAACAACCTGTTGAGTTCCGAATTGCGGCCGTCGGGCAGCGATGTCAGCAGAGCAGTGGCGGGATCGTTAAATCCCTCCACGTCCAGGCGCGCGGAGATCACCACGCGGCTTTCCACCTGCTGCACACCTTTCACGACGGAAATTTGATCCAGCAGTTCCTGCGGAGCGCGCTTGAGCGAAGCGAACACATCGGCAAAGCGACAATCGCGGTAATAGGCGTCACGACTGGCTTGCAGGGTGTCAAGAGTTGACAAAGACATCACCAGAGTCGCTACCCCGCCGGCGATAACCACCGCAATAGCAACGGCCTGGCTGCGCAATTGCCACAGCTCGCGCAAGAGCTTGCGCTGCAATGCCTTCACCAGCGCAGCTCCCGCGCTGGGCACCGTTCGGCGTTGGTTTCGACTTTAGCAATGCGTCCATCGCTGAGGTGGATGATGCGATGGGCCATGCGAGCGATGTCGGCATTATGGGTGATGACCACGGTGGTGGTACCCAGTTCAGCGTTAACCCGTTCTAGAACTTCGAGCACCAAGATGCCGGTGCGCGAATCCAGCGCTCCGGTCGGTTCATCGCAGAGCAACACCTCCGGACGCTTGGCAATGGCGCGAGCGATGGCAACGCGCTGCTGCTCACCACCGCTAAGCTGCGCAGGAAAATGATCGAGACGTTCGCCCAGCCCCACCAGAGACAAGGCATCCTCCGGCGCCATCGGGTTGCGGGCAATATCAGTGACAATAGCGACATTTTCACGCGCAGTGAGACTCGGAATCAGGTTATAGAACTGAAAAACAAACCCAACCGTGTGGCGGCGAAACTCGGTCAACTCTGCTTCATCAGCCTGAACCAGATTGCGCGCCCCGCATGTCACCGTGCCCGCCGTAGGTGTGTCCAGACCACCGAGAATATTGAGCAGGGTCGATTTTCCGCTGCCCGATGGTCCCAGCAGTACGACAAATTCGCCATGATACAACTCCAGATCAACCCCACGCAGGGCAATAACCTTAACCACGCCCATGCGGTAGATTTTGGTCAATTTCTCGGCGTGAAATACGCTGGAAGGAATATCCCCTTGCCCCCTAGGCACCATCACCTCCCCGGTTTACGCTTGAAGCGTGCAACAAGTGAATCCGCTTGCGGTTCATCCATGCCGAAAGCACAGCTCTCCTGGAAACCCTGGTCTCATGAGTCATCTCCTGGTCTGATCCGAAGTCAGACCAAGTCAAGCCGATGGTATTTCGTAACATTTGATCATAAAATATGCGTTTTTCACCTTAAAGACTGATTTCTCCGGGTGAAATCGAGGAAATGCGAGTCCGCTTCGATTCTACGCTACCAGTTCTCATCCTCCATTACATGAATACCTCTCCAGAAGAAAACTTGAGAATTCTGAATTCTTCTTTCTTTTCAGGATCAGCCAATGGCACGCCAACAGCTTCTGGGGCCTGAAAAATCACTTCAGGCAGGCTGATTAAAAGAATCACCTTGAAACGGTTACCGATCTTGGTTAGGTTGATCACTTGCGCTTAAACTCTTAATTGTTGAGTGCCTGGAATATTTACATTTGAAACCAACAGAGCAAATGCTCGTCGCTATCAAAGTTTAAAAAGATGCTGGTCGAGCTGGGACTGACCAAAAGAGGTGCAGAGATAGATGGAAAAAACCAAGGGACAACTCGAGGCCGAGATCAGCGACGCAATCATCCGGTTTGAAAAGGAATATATGGGGCGTGGTCCCCTGGAGACAAAAACCTATATTATCGACGACCTGGTCATTGTCAGGCTGAAGGGTGTTCTGACCAAGGCAGAGTGCCAGTTGGCAGAATCGGGCGAAGCCAGCAGCGGACGGGAACTGATCAAACGCATGCGTCACGCGCTGCTGGAAAAAGGACGGCCAATGCTGGATGCGATCGTTAACGATGTCGTTGGCGTTCCGGTTAAAAGCCTGCACACCGATCTGAGTACCGTCACAGGCGAGCGGCTCATCGTCTTTTCACTGGCGGCGATACCGGAGCTCTCCTCCCAAAGATAAAAATGTTCTTGACCTTTAAAATGACTCCCAGTACCTTATGCGGACCAAAAGACATGGGTCGCAGAAGGTCGCCATGACAAGCTGTGCATAAATCACTTCAATTTTTCTGGAGTGAATCACTCGTGTCGAAACAAATTAACAAGTCCAGGTCAGCTTAAAGACCGCCTTCGGGCGGATTTTAAACTCAAAGGGGCTGTTGATGCTTTACAGAGCATCGACAGCCCCTTTTTTTTTCGTCAAAAAAAGGAGTCCAGCGTGAATATGTCCAGTCTCTATTCTTCATCAGGAAAGGGGTTGACCCTGCACCGGCGCGGCAAGGTTCGGGATGTCTATACCCCGGATGATCAGCACCTGTTGATCGTTGCCTGCGATCGTATCTCCGCCTTCGACCATGTGCTGCCAGACCCCGTGCCCGGCAAGGGGCGAATTCTGACACAAATGTCGAATTTCTGGTTTGAAAAAACCGCCCACATTGTTCCAAATCATTTGCTTGACGGTAATCCGGGCAGTGATTGTTACCCTGATCTGGAGTGGTACGACCCGGAACTGGCCGGGCGGACTGTCCTGGTCAGAAAAACCGAACCGTTACGCATCGAAGCGATCGTTCGCGGCTACATCACCGGCTCCGGCTGGAAGGAATACTGCCGAAGCGGAAAGGTCTGTGGCATTCATCTTCCAGAAGGCCTGACCGAATCAGAAAAACTTCCCCAGCCGATCTTTACTCCTTCGACCAAAGCCGAATCCGGACACGATGAAAATATCTCCTTTACTGAAGCGTCAGCGATCGTGGGTGAAAATATTGCCATGCTGGTCCAGGAAATCAGCATCGATCTCTATCGTTTCGCTGCCGACTATGCACTGGAGCGTGGAATTATCATCGCCGACACCAAGTTCGAGTTCGGTTTGACCGATGACGGTCAGCTTTTGCTGATCGATGAAGCTCTGACTCCTGATTCATCCCGTTTCTGGCCAGCCGAGGATTATGCCGCCGGGCGGCCGCAGGCCAGCTTTGACAAACAGTATGTTCGCGACTACCTGGAGTCGATCGCCTGGGACAAAGAGCCGCCGGTCCCCGGCCTACCGGAGGATGTCATCCGCAAGACCCAGGAAAAATACACCGAAGCCCTGCGACGACTGACAACTTGAGATGCGACCTTCCGTTATCAGCAGAAATTTTGTGACAGCCGAAAGAACCGAAGCCAGGCTTGATCAGAGTCCCCGCGCCCAACTCAGCAGCGCCGTCAGTCTGCTTCACCAGGGACGGGTGGTTTCCTTTCCGACCGAAACCGTCTACGGCCTCGGCGCCGATGCCGCCAATCCGGCCGCGGTGCGGCGGATCTTTGCACTCAAAGGGCGCCCCGCCGACCATCCGCTGATCGTTCACCTGGCGGCGGTCGAACAGCTCAAAGAGTGGGCGCGGGAGATCCCGGCGGTCGCATGGCAGCTCGCCGATCGGTTCTGGCCCGGGCCTCTGACCCTGATTTTGAAAAAGGCCGCCTGGGTGCCGCCTGAAATCACCGGCGGACAGGATACGATCGGCCTGCGAATCCCGGCGCATTCGCTCGCCCTCGATCTGCTCAAAGCCTTCAGCGGCGGGTTGGCGGCACCTTCAGCCAACCGTTTCGGCCGCATCAGCCCGACATGTGCCGAGCATGTCCGGGACGAGTTCGGCGACAGCCTCGATCTGGTGCTCGATGGTGGACGCTGTGAAGTCGGTGTCGAGTCAACTATTCTGAGCCTGATAAACGAAAAGCCCCTTCTGCTCCGTCCTGGAGGCGTCTCGATCACCGAGCTTGCCGAGGTGCTCGACAGCCGTCCGGAGACTCCGGAATCGCCGGCTGCTGGCCTCAGGGTGCCGGGCATGCTGCCCTCGCACTATGCGCCCCGGACCCCCCTGGTGATCGAACTGCCCGAAAAACTCTGTGCACGAGCAAATCAACTGCAGGCGCAGGGGGTGCGTGCCGCTTTTATGATTCTGAAAAAGACTTCCGCAGAAATCCGCCGAGAAGAACGAATACAGATTGTAGAGATGCCGAGTCAACCGCAGGCGTATGCCAGAAGGCTGTACCACACCATGCGCAGTCTGGATCGCGGCGACAATGACCTGCTAGTTGTCGAGGCACCACCACAGAATGAAGCCTGGATGGCGATCAACAACCGGCTGCTGCGTGCAGCCACTCCCAAAAAATGAAACAGGAGATACAGCAGATGACAGAGAACAGCGCAAACACGGCACACGATAACACGATCCTGGTCGGCATCCTTACCGGCAGCCCCAACGACCTGCCGAAGGTCGTCAAGGTTCGCGACACTCTGGATGAGCTCGGAATCCGCAGCGAAATCATCGTCGCCTCGGCACATCGCACCCCCGACAAGGTCTTTGCCTACCTCGACCGCGCTCACGCCGAAGAGGTTCAGGTACTGATCGGCTGCGCGGGAGTCGCTGCACACCTGGCCGGGGTGATTGCAGGACACACGCGGTTGCCGGTGATCGGCCTGCCGCTTGGCAACGGCCCCCTCTCGGGCTGGGACAGCCTGCTGTCAACCGTGCAGATGCCGCCCGGGGTCCCGGTAGCCACTGTCGCAGTGGATGGCTCGCGCAACGCCGCGATCATGGCGGCACGTATCCTGGCGCTGAAATATCCCTCGATCGATGCGGCGCTGGCCCGGCTGGCCGAACAGGAGCGGGAACGTTACGATCAGACCGCAGACGAAGCGTTGGCCCAGCTGCAGAAATAAAGGATAAAAGAGAAGATGTCGCATTTTCTGATGTCGGGCAACGAAGCGATTGCCCGCGGTGCCTACGAAGCCGGGGTCAAGGTCGCTTCTGCCTATCCCGGAACCCCCAGTACCGAAATTCTTGAAAACCTTGTCAACTTCCCCGATGTCGACGCCTCCTGGGCCCCCAACGAGAAAGTCGCCCTGGAAGTCGGGATCGGCGCATCCTTCGCCGGCGTGCGTTCCCTGGTGACCATGAAGCATGTCGGCGTGAACGTTGCCGCCGACCCGCTGTTCACCCTCTCCTATATCGGCGTGCGCGGTGGACTCGTGCTGGCCTGTGCGGACGACCCTGAGATGCACTCCTCGCAGAACGAGCAGGACAGCCGCAACTACGCCAAATTCGCCAAGGTTCCGATGTTCGAACCGGCCGACAGCGAAGAAGCGCGGGCCTTCACCCGCCTGGCGTTCGAGGTGAGCGAGCAGTTCGACACCCCGGTGATGCTGCGCTCCAATACCCGGATCTCTCACGGCAAGTCGGTCGTCAAACCCCAGGAGCCGGTTGACGGTCTGCCAGCGCCCGGCATTCTGCGCGACCCGGGCAAGATGGTGATGCTGCCGGCCAATGCCCGCAAGCGCCATCCTCTCGTCGAAGAGCGCATCGCCACCCTCGAGTCCTGGGCCTGCGAGCAGCCGTTCAACCGGATCGAAGAGGGGCCCAGCGATATCGGTGTCATCACCTCGGGGATCTCTTACCAGTATGCCCGGCAGCTGCTACCCGACGCGCATATCCTCAAGCTGGGCATGGTCTACCCGCTGCCGAAGCAGCTGATCCGTGACTTCGCGGCTCGCTGCAAAACCCTCTACGTCATCGAGGAACTCGACCCTTTTATCGAGGAGCAGGTCAAGGCGATGGGGATCGAAGTGCTCGGTAAAGAGCTGATCCCCCGCTGCGGCGAGCTGACTCCGGAACGTCTCGAAAGCGCGCTTCACGGCCGCCAGCCTGAGACCGCACACCAGCACACGGAGGCATTGCCCGGCAGGCCGCCGAACATGTGCGCCGGCTGCTCGCACCGCGGTGTCTTCTACACCCTGAAGCGCCTGGACGCCTTCGTGACCGGCGACATCGGCTGCTACACCCTCGGTTTTCTGCCGCCGCTGTCGGCCATGGACACCTGCGTCTGCATGGGCGCGGGGATCAGCAACGCCACCGGCATGATCAAGGCACTTCCGGAGCAGGAGAGAAGCAGGATCGTCGGCGTGATGGGCGACTCGACCTTCCTGCACACCGGCATCAACAGCCTCATCGATATGGCCTACAACGGGAACCACGGCACGGTGGTACTGCTCGACAACCGGGTCACCGCCATGACCGGACGCCAGGAGAACCCGGGTTCAGGCTACACCCTGGGCGGCGTGGAGAGCCCGCCGATCGATCTCGGGGCGCTCTGCCGGGTGATCGGTGTCCAGCATGTCGAAATGATCGATCCCTACGACCTGACACAGACGGAGCAGGTCTTGAGGCAGGAGATGGAGCGCACGGAGCTGTCGGTGGTTATCGCCAAGCGCCCCTGCATGCTCGACCGGCGGCACGGCCCGGAGCCGACGCCCGCCTTGACGGTGGTCGCGGATCGCTGCAGCGGCTGCAGGCTCTGCCTGAAGATCGGCTGTCCCGCCATCTCCTGGCAGCAGGATCAGACTGAGCCGAAAGCCCTCATTGACAGCCATCTGTGCAGCGGCTGCGGCTTGTGTCGCCAACTGTGCAAATTCGAAGCGATCGAGGTCCACGATGAATGATGATGTGTGCAACATCCTGTTGGCCGGCGTCGGCGGACAGGGGACCCTGCTGGCCAGCGAGCTGCTCTCCGAAGCGCTGCTGCTGGCCGGATACGATGTGAAGAAGAGTGAGATCCATGGCATGTCCCAGCGCGGCGGCAGCGTCACCTCCCATGTCCGTTTCGGCAGAAAAGTGCTGTCGCCGCTGATTCACGCGGGGCAGGCGGACATCCTGTTCGGCTTCGAGCTGCTGGAGACCTACCGCTACCTGCCGATGCTGCGCCCAGGCGGTGCCGTTTTCGTCAACAGCCAGCGCATCCTGCCTTCACCGGTAGCGGTTGGAGCGGCCAGCTATCCCCGGGCGATCGAGCAGAAACTGCACAGCGCCTGCCCGGACACGCGCTTCGTCGACGGGCTTGAACTGGCGCGCCAGGCAGGGCACCCCCGCACGGTCAACATCGTGCTGCTCGGCGCCTTGTCGACAGCGCTGGATCTGCCGTCACCCCTGTGGCATCAGGCGATCACCGAGAAAGTGCCGTCGCAGTTTCTGCAGGAGAATCTGGTCGCCTTCCAGCTCGGGCATGACAGTCAGACAGCAGCAACCAAAACCAGACAGAGAGGAGAATTGGCAGATGCAGGATATTAATGGTTTTATCAGCGGGTTCAAACGTTTTCAGGATAATTGGCTGGGTTCCGACAAGACGCTGTTCAACACCCTGCGCAAGGGACAAAGCCCCAAGGCGATGTTGATCGGTTGCAGCGATTCGCGCGTTGATCCGGCCATTCTCACTGACTGCGCACCCGGCGATCTGTTTATCGTACGCAACGTCGCCAACCTGGTGCCACCCTGCGAACCGGATGCCGGTCATCACGGTGTCAGCGCTGCTCTGGAATATGCGGTCTGCCACCTCGAGGTTGAACACATCATTGTCATGGGGCATTCGCAGTGCGGCGGCATCAGAGGCCTTCTGGACGGGGTTTGCGGTTGCGGTGAGCATTCCTTTATCGGCAACTGGGTTGGCATCGCGGAGGACGCGAAGCAGAAGGTCCTCTCCGAGCTGCCGGACAAGCCAGCAGAGGTTCAGGGGCACGCTTGTGAAAGAGCTTCTATTCTGCTCTCGATCGAAAACCTGATGACATTTCCCTGGATCAGGCAGCGCGTCGAAGAAGGCCGCCTTACGCTGCACGGCTGGTATTTCGACCTGCAGGCAGGAACCCTCTCCGGCTACTCCCCCGACAGCGGAACCTTCGAGCTTCTCGCCTGAGAGCGAGACGGACCGAGAGAACCGGCTGCGCGGCAATTCTGTGGCGCAGCCTATTTAATATCGATTCCTGGAGAGACAGAATGAACAGAACGAAAGCTTGTTTTGACGGCTGCTCCGCCGCCGCCCATGTCGCTCACGCAACCAACGAAGTGATCGCCATCTACCCGATCACCCCCTCGTCCGGTATGGGCGAAATCTCCGATGCCAAGAGTGCTGCCGGAGAGAAAAATATCTGGGAGACTGTTCCCAAGGTGGTCGAAATGCAGTCTGAGGGCGGTGCAGCCGGAGCGGTACACGGAGCCCTTCAGGCGGGTGGCTTGACCACGACCTTTACCGCCTCTCAGGGGCTGCTGCTGATGATCCCCAACATGTACAAAATCGCCGGGGAGCTGACCCCGACCGTCTTCCATGTTTCGGCCCGCGCTATCGCAGCTCAGGGGCTCTCCATATTCGGCGATCATTCCGATGTCATGTCCTGCCGCCAGACCGGTTGGGCCATGTTCTGCTCCAACAATGTGCAAGAGGTCATGGACTTTGCCCTGATCGCGCAGGCAGCCACATTGCGCAGCCGAGTGCCCTTCCTGCACTACTTCGACGGCTTCCGCACCTCCCATGAAGTCCAGAAGATCGAGGAGCTGAGCCGGGACGACATGCGTTTCATGATCGACGACGAGTTGATCTGCGAGCACCGCTCCCGCGCCCTGACTCCAGATGTGCCCAAACTGCGCGGCACTGCGCAGAACCCCGACGTCTATTTTCAGGGCCGCGAAACGGTCAACACATACTATGAGAATGTTCCTGCCATCCTCCAGGAGGAAATGAATAAGTTTGCCGGGCGCACCGGGCGGCAGTACCGGCTGGTCGACTACGTAGGCGCCGCCGACGCAGAGCGTGTGCTGGTGGTCATGGGCTCCGGCGCCGACACTGTGGAGGAACTGGTCAATTACCAGGTCGCCCAGGGGGAGAAGGTCGGCCTGCTCAAAGTTCGCCTGTTCCTGCCTTTCCCCACGGAAACTTTCGCATCGGCCCTGCCGGCCAGCGTCCGGAAGATCGCCGTGCTCGACCGCACCAAGGAGCCCGGCTCCATCGGCGAACCCCTCTACCAGGCGGTGCGCACTGCGGTGGGTGAGGCGATGGAGCAGCAACTGGTGAGCCTTTCCGCCTATCCCAGGATTGTCGGCGGCCGCTATGGGCTGGGCTCCAAGGAGTTCACTCCGGCCATGGCCAAGGCGGTTTTCGATAACCTCTCCCAGGATAAGCCCCGCAACAAATTCGTGGTCGGGATCGAAGATGACGTCACAGGCAACAGCCTCAACTACGATCCCGCCTTCAAGGTACCCAACCAGCTCTACAGCGCCATGTTCTACGGCTTGGGCTCCGATGGCACTGTAGGCGCTAACAAGAACTCCATCAAGATCATCGGCGAGACCACCGACAATAATGTCCAGGCCTACTTCGTCTACGACTCAAAAAAGGCCGGCACCGTCACCACCAGTCATCTGCGTTTCGGCAAGGAGGAGATCCTCTCTCCCTACCTGATCGACAGTGCCGATTTCGTGGCCTGTCACAACTTCTCCTTCCTGGAAAAGTACGACATGCTCAAGAACGCCAAGGACGGGGCCACTTTCCTGCTCAACAGCCCCTACGGCAAAAACGAGGTCTGGGCCCAACTGCCCGTCGAAGTACAGCGGCAGATTATCGACAAGCAACTCAAGTTCTTCGTGATCGACGGCGTGCATCTGGGGGAGAAAATCGGTCTGGGTCCCCGTATCAACGTCATCATGCAGACCGCCTTCTTCAAGATCTCCAATATCATTCCTCTGAATCAGGCGATCCGGGAGATCAAGGACGCCATCGACAAATCCTACGCCAAGGCCGGACAGAAGGTTCTGGATATGAACAAGCAGGCCGTAGACCTGGCCCTGGAGCATGTCTACGAGGTCAAGGTCCCTGCCGCCGCAGACAGCGCTCTCTCCATGAAGATCGGCCTCAATGGGGATCTGCCTGAGTTTGTCGCCAGAACCGTGGGGACCATCACCGCCGGCCTGGGTGATACCCTGCCCGTATCCGCCATGCCCTGCGACGGCACCTTCCCTACCGGGACCGCCAGGTACGAGAAGCGCAATATCGCCGTCAACATCCCGGTTTGGGACACTGAAGTCTGTATTCAGTGCGGCATCTGTTCCTTCATGTGCCCGCATGCCACGCTACGGATGAAGGTTGTCGACGAGGCGGCCGTTGACGGCGCGCCTGAGGCCTTCAAGACCGCTCCCGCCAAGGGCAAGGATCTGGCCGGCAAGATCTTCACCCTCCAGGTGGCTCCCGAAGACTGTACCGGCTGCGCCGCCTGCGTCTACAACTGCCCCGCCAGGAGCAAGGAGGAGCCATCCCACAAAGCGATCAACATGGCCGAGCAGGCCGCGCTGCGAGAGCAGGAAGCTGCCAACTGGGATTTCTTCCTCAGTCTGCCCGAAACCGACAGCGCCCTGGTCAACCGTGCCAGTCTTAAAGGCAGCCAATTGCTCTACCCCATGTTCGAGTTCTCCGGCGCCTGCGCCGGCTGCGGCGAGACGCCTTTCCTCAAGCTGCTCTCTCAGCTCTTCGGCGACCGCATGTATATTGCCAACGCCACCGGCTGCTCCTCCATCTACGGCGGCAACCTGCCCACGACACCCTGGAGTCCCCGTGCTGACGGCCGCGGTCCGACCTGGAGCAACAGCCTCTTCGAGGACAACGCCGAGTTTGGTTTCGGCATGCGCCTGACGGTGGACAAGTTCGCCGAGTACGCCCGTGAACTGGTGGAACGCATGAAAGCCTGTGGCTGCAGCGCCTGCGACAGTGACCGAGGGCTGTTCGATGAGCTTCTCACTGCGGATCAGAGCACCCAGGAAGGGATCGAGGCACAGCGCGAGCGTGTAGGCAGGCTCAAGAAGATGATGGCTGGCTGCACTGACCCGGAGTCCAGGCAACTGGTCTCCGTGGCCGACTACCTGGTCAGGAAATCGGTCTGGTCCATCGGTGGTGACGGCTGGGCCTACGATATCGGGTACGGCGGTCTGGACCACGTTCTGGCCTCGGGCGAAAACATCAACCTCTTCGTCATGGACACCGAAGTTTATTCCAACACCGGAGGGCAGGCTTCCAAGGCGACACCGCTGGGAGCCGTGGCTCAATTCGCCGCCGGCGGCAAGCCCCAGCTCAAGAAAGATCTGGGCATGATCGCCATGACCTACGGTAACATCTACGTGGCTCAGATCTCTCTGGCCAATCCCGCCCACGCGGTCAAGGCCATACTCGAAGCCGAAGCCTATGACGGTCCCTCGCTGATCATCGCCTACAGCCACTGCATCGCCCATGGTATCGAGATGGACAGCGCCATCGATGGCTGCAAGGATGCCGTCAACTCGGGACACTGGCCCCTCTATCGCTATAACCCCGATCTTGCCAAGGAGGGGAAGAACCCCCTTCAGCTCGACAGCAAAGAGCCGACCATGAGTTTTGAGGATTTCGCCGGCAAACAAAACCGCTTCAAGGTGCTGAAGAAAATCAACCCCGAGGCCTCCGGGGCGTTGATGACACAGGCCAATAGGGAGACGGCCAAGCGCTTTAGAATGTACAGAGCCCTTACCGAACTACAGCTGGAAGACCAAGGGTAAGGGATAATAAAGCAGGTGCAGCGCGTCACCGAGAAACTCCTGGTGAAGCGCTGCGCCTGCGATTATCTAAAAGATTGCTATGCATTTTTTCCGGGAGCTTCGAACTGGCCATTCTCTGTATCACTGATAGAATAAAATCGAAGATAGTTCGCAGAGAAATAATGCCACCGGAGGTGCCAGAATGGAAAAGAATATCTGTTCAAAAGGTGAACGCATAGCGCGCGCGGCGATAGGGATCGCACTTCTCTTTCTTTTTGCTTTGCCCGGTGGATGGGCATGGCTGGGCCTGATCGGCCTGATCCCCTTGACTACGGCGGTTATTCAGTACTGTCCGATCAACCAGGTCCTTGGCCTCGGGACATGCGACGAAAAGAAAGAAAACGAGTAGCAGGCGACATCACCTCCACCAAAGCTTACTCCCCTGCCCTGTTGCCCTTTCAGAAACCGCCGAAGGGCGGTCCTGCTTCAAATCTACGCCACCAGTCTGCATAATCCATCACGTAGTTATACCCGCACACGGTGGCAAGCCGGCGACTACCCAGAATGTCACGGATGCGACGACTGCCCGCGATGGTTTCGTCGGCCGGGCCGAATGGATTGAGTTTCATGCTGTTGTCACTCGGGAAAACATAATCACAGATGAACAGGGTCTCTTCGAAAATGTAGAAGGTGAATCCCGGCGTGTGACCGCCGACATGAAAAGCCTCGACGCCATGGTGGGTAAAATTCAGGGTGAACTCATGGTCGAATATAAAGGGACGGCTGATTTCATGATGCGCGTCGGCCTCATGAATGTGCACTTCGGCATCGAAATGCTCACGGTAGAGGTTTGATGCACCGAGAAAATGGTGATGAGTAAAGAGGATTGTGTCAGTGGTCGCCAAAGAGGTATCGAAGCACGAAGGACAGTCGATCCAGCAGGCGCTATCGCCCGTTTCGATCCGATAGGCGGCATGCTCCAGGCCGAGAGAGGGTTCGGAATTAAGCCTGGTGACCTTTCCGTTGACCTTAGTCGCCCCCACTCGGAAGCGCTTCGAGCATTCTTCCGCGGTAATAAACCGTTCCTTGTCCGCTCCGCAAAAGGGGCAGTTGTCGGGATGAAATCCCACCATGTTGTACCCGCACACCAGACAGACATACTGTTCTCTGGCCATAAATCTTCCTTCCCTGGGTGAAAAATTATCTTCTAAAAGATCAGCAGAGGAAAGTTTATCAGAAACTATGGGAGAATGACTGCTCCCGGCAGGCGACCTTCCTTTTTTACAAAGCGTGATTGGGAGTATCATGAAAAAATGGAAAACCCGGGTTAGCTGACTCTCACTACAGATGAAACGACAGAGATCCGCCCGCTTTCTACTATTTTCCTTAAAATTTTCTTGATGGCCTTTTTGACCTTTGGTAACATTTATGTATCCATAAAGGGGAGATGAAATTGAGGGTCGAAGAGTATCTTACCAAAGAGGGCAAGAGCCCCTTCGAAGTTTGGTTCTTGAAATTGAATGCGCGGGCTGCGGCCAAAGTGACAACTGCTGTTGCAAGGTTAGAAAGTGGCAACACTTCCAACGTCAAAGCACTTGGCTCTGGAATCAACGAATACAAAATTGACTTTGGACCAGGCTACCGAATCTATTTTGGATATGACGGAACAACTCTGGTGATACTTCTTGCCGGAGGAACGAAAAAACGACAGCAATCCGATATCGAAACAGCGAAAGATCGTTGGAAAGATTACAAGCAGCGTAAGAAAGAACAGAAAGGAGGCTGATATGCCCCTGACGAAACAATTCAGAAAAACAGTGATGGCCAGAGCAAAAGTCGACAAGGCATTTCGTGAGGAGCTGATTATCGAAGCAACCAATGCTCTTCTTGAAGGTGACATTGATACCGGCAAAAGCCTGATCAAAGATTACCTCAACGCCACAGAAGCTTTTGCCGCTGTCGCCGGTCAGCTTCAGAAGGACGAAAAAAGCATCCGGCGGATGCTCGGCCCGAGCGGCAACCCGACTTTGAAAAACTTTATCAGCATCCTTAAAGCGTGTAGCTCAACCGAGCGCCTTAACCTGAAAATATGTCACCATTGATAGCGTCTCAAAAATTCCGCCCTACGGCGTTACGGCGTTTTTTTCAGGACCTCGATATACCTGATGTATGTCTTCGCCCCTGAAAAACCACCAGGCCTTGCAGGATGAAATTTTTGCCTAGCCATCCTCTGACTTTTTGCGAGTGCATCACCATTAACCCGGATTAGAACTTTTTCGCCACATAGACGCCGTAGCTGAAATACTCGCTGTATTTCTCATAGAGAGCGATTTCCTGTTTTTCCGCTTCCACAACAGCCTTTGCCGGCTCAGACCCTCCATGCCGCTCAAGGAAAGCATCGAAACGAGTCTGCATCGGGCGATAGTAATTTTCAATCCAGCAATGCTCTGGCAGAGCAAAGTAGGCTTTGGGGCTGAAACCCTGTCGCTCCAGGATTTCGATTTTTGCCGAGGGGACATCAATCTCCGCGTATTCCCTCCCCCAATGGGCCTCCACCTCCGGTGGTCTGTTGTTAGCCGCAAGCCAGGTTATTTCGGAAACGATCAGCTTCCCTCCAGGCTTCAGAAACCGGCTCCATGCCGAGATGCCCGCCTCGAAGCCCATGTTGTAGATCGCACCCTCTGACCAGATCACGTCAAATTCTTCCGTTGAAAACGGCAGAGAATCCATGGAACAGTTCAGTGGGGTGATTCTGTTGGCCACCCCGTGGGCGCGCGCTCTGGCTTGAAGTTCATCGAGAAATTCCGGCAGAAAATCCACGGCAGTTATCTGGGCGTTCAGTTCTTTGGCGAGGAGGATTGCCGATGCCCCCGTACCACAGCCGATGTCTGCAATCTTCAAAGGCCGCGAGACATCGATTCCCGCCAGCTTCAGCGCCAGCCTGGTTTCAGGTTCTCCTCCTGGCCCCTGCCGATTCGCCGGCCGGTGAAGATCGATGAGCAATTGCAGATCGTCCATAGCTCCTCCTCAAAAAGTGCAAAGGGGTGAACACCCCAGGTCCAAGGGCCAAGGTCCACCGCATCCTGGCATTGAGATGAAAAAAGCAATCAGGTCAGCAGGTAGCTCCCCACCCAGTTCTTGGAAAACTGCAGTGCGGTGCGACCGCAGCGCTTGCTTTTGTCGTGGGACCACTTGATGGCGGCCTGCTCGAGTTCCCTGGTGAAAGGGATTTCCCGATCGAGTTGGTGGCTCCAGCGCTCGATGCACAAACGCACCGCATCGAGGTAGCGGTCCTGGGAGAAGACGTGAAAGGGAATCCAAAGGCCGAAACGGTCGGATAGAGAGCTTTTCTCCTCGGTGGTTTCGCTCTGTTGCAACTCGCCCTTGACGTACTTGCCGCCGAGATGATCGCCTTCGTATTCCGGCAGCAGGTAGCGGCGGTTTGAGGTGACGTAAATCAGCACGTTTTCCGGTGCCGAATAAACCGAGCCGTCAAGGGCGCTTTTGAGCATCTTGTAGGACAGCTCGCCGACCTCGAAGGTCAGATCGTCGCAGAGCAGGATAAAACGGTAGGGCTCGTCCTCCACCGCCGCAAAAATCTCCGAAAGGTAGATCAGGTCTTCCTTCTCGACCTGAATCACCCGTAGCCCCTCGGGGGCGAATTCGTTGAGCAGCGCCTTGACCAGCGAGGACTTGCCGGTCCCGCGCGACCCCCACAGCAGCGCGTTGTTGGCAGGCAGCCCGGTCAGAAACTGGCGGGTATTGTTGAGCATGACTTTTTTCTGCTCGTCAACGCCGAGCAGTTGATCAAGGGTGGTGCTGTCCGTCACCTTGACCGGCTCAAGGTAGCCTGAGAAAGAGTGGCGGCGCCAGTTGGCGGCGTGACACTTCGACCAGTCGACGGGCTCAACGGCCCTGGGGAGCAGCATTTCAACAGAGCTGAGCACACGCTCGAGCCGTGCGACGACTTCGGGCTTCAGATTCATGAATCCTCGCTTTCAGGGGATATGGATTGCAGTCATGGAAAATAGAAAAAGCTGGGTGGAGAAAAAGAACCACCCACGGCGAATCGCTTTGTATACAGGTTGGGCGGCCTTGCTGTCAAATCGAAAAGCCCCATCTTTACCGACGAAATTCCGCGATGATGGGATTCCACGGTTCAGGTTGATCATCGACATTCATCTCAGAGAATGACAACCCGGAATGTTTGAGCCACCGGACTGAAGGCTTCCTGAAAGATCAAAAAATCAGTAGAGAACCCCTTGTGTAAAATTTATCGACAATCCAGAACAATCGAGCCCCCGTATGCTTTTTGGGAAACGGTAAGCTTTCCTTCATAGCAACTTGGTAGACAGACCCGCTGGACGCTTGGGCGAGTCTGTCCCGACGACTCCCAAGAAAGTGGTTCACGTGCAAATTGAATTCACCACTGCGTAGTGTCGGAAATTTTTACAAAAAATATTTCTCAATATAGATCCGAAAGAAAAATGACTATAAGTTCAACACCTAAAGTGTTGGCACACATTCTGCTTAATCGGCGAGCTGATTTTAAACTTCTATCACCCACAAAGGAGGAGGGTATGCAAAAAATTCTTTTGTCTCTATTCATGTTGGTTACTTTTGTCAGCCCCACGTTTGCGACCTTGACTACGATTGAGTTCAATAACGGCGATTCCCTTGCCGACTGGTCGATTGACCGTGCAGCTCCATCTGATTACGGTATCGTCAACAATCAGTTGCAAATGGATATTGGAGGACCACTCAACAATAACGATTTCTACAATACCCAGGGGATCCAGTTAAGCTTTGGCAGCCAGGCCAATTATCTTGGCGTCGACATGTATGTAGATAGTTCCTGGACCACCGCGGAGCGCTTTGGCGGGCTTTGGGGGATCGGCTACAGCAACCTGTTTGACGTCAACAACTGGTCTGGCGAGGGGAAAACCTACCCTATTCTTGAGTATAAGGTTGATCAGGCCGGCGATGGTGCCATCGCTGTCTGGGACAGTTACTATGGCTGGTCTGCTTCATCCGATGCCTTTATCCTTGACGATTTCAACCGCCTTGAATTTTTCGTTACTAATTCCGGCATTGAGTATTTCATCAATAACAACCTGGTTTACGTCGACAGCATGTCCGAAACCGAATATCTGACTGGAGCCATCCTGAATGCAAAAAATGAAGGAAATCCTTTTACGGTTCTCTACGACAATCTGACGTATGGAAATGTCGATGTCGCACCTGTTCCGGAACCCAGCACAATGCTTCTTGTCGGTGCGGGGCTTGGCGGTCTGGCTCTGTACCGGCGTAAGAACAGGAAGTAAGCTGTTTTCTCACCTCTTGCCTCAAAGCCCCGTTCCTTGGATAGCCCCAGGAACGGGGCTTTTCTGTTCAAAACTTGTGATTTTTTTTCTGAGGCCTCAGCGGACGATTTCGGCCCTTTGGGTGTCTGACCTCAGAACCGGCTCGAAACTCGGAAACCGTAATGAGAACCTGGAAGCCTGTCTCCGCCGGTGTTTCGGCAACTTGATTCAACCTGCTGCCTGTGTAAAATTTCTCGACACCACAGAGCGTCCTGCCCCCCCCTGCATAGCTATTCCGAACCGATAAACTTTCCCTCATCACAGAATTCGATTACAAATTGTGATAAATTCGATGAGTGTCAGCGATGTCGTGGCACTAAAATCCGTTAGCGATGTCCTGGCACTTAACATTGCTGATAACGGAAAGCCCCCTGCCGGCAGTACCAGCAGATCGAAAACCAGTTCAGTGAGGGAAAAGATTTTGGTTGAAAAATCGAACAGTTGGGACATCACAGAGCGGAATGAAGCGCAGCAAGCCCTGCAAAAACTTGCCGAAATGTACCAGATGGCTCTCGATGCGGCCGATATGGGGGCGTGGGATTATGATCTGCTCTCGACCCGTTTCTTCGGAGACGAACGCTGTCGTGAGATTTTCGGTGTTCCGCATGTCGAATCACTCAGCGTCGACCAGGTGCGCGAGATGATCCACCCGGATGACCGTAGCCGGGTCTCCCAGGCGGTGCAGGAAGCCATGAATTCCACTACGGATGGCCGGTGCTCCGTAGAATACCGGGTTTTCTGGCCGAATGGTTCGATGCACTGGATTCACGCGCGGGGGCAGGTTTCCTTCAGGGGTGAGGGCGAAGTTCGCAAGCCTGTGCGCTTTACGGGTGTCATCAAAGACATTACAGAGCAGAAAACTGCCGAGGAAAGACTGGTCAGAAGAGAAAAGCGGCTTCAGCAGTTCATCGGCGCCATGGACGAGATAGTTTTCGAGTTCGACTGCGAAGGTCGTTACCTCAACGCCTGGTCGGAAAATGAAGACCTCCTTAAACGGCCCCGCCAGGAACTTCTTGGAAAACGTGTCGAGGAGATCGTTCCAAAAGAAATGGCGGAAAAGCTTTTGGAAACCTTCAAGCAGATCCGGATGACAGGTAGTCCCGTAACTTTCGAATATCCCCTGGAGGTCATCGGAGGCAGGCGATGGTTTCTTGCTCGGATCGCACTGGTCGAACCGATTGAGAGTGGAGAGCCGACTTTCTCCTTTCTTGCCCGGGACATCACCGAGAGGAAGGAGTTGGAGAAACGTCTTCAAGAGTCCGAGAGAAAGTTTCACGGCATCTTCGATAATTCGTTTCAGTTTTTCGCTTTATTAGACACCCGTGGAAAGCTGATAGAGGTCAACAGGACAGCTTGCACCTTTTTGGGGATCGAAAGATCGCTGGTCGCAGGAAAGTCTTTTTGGAAAACCCCCTGGTGGACTCATTCGCCGGAGCTGCAGAAGAGACTGCGGCAGGCGATAGAAAATGCGGCGCAGGGAGAATGTGTCCGCTTTGAATCCACCCATATCGACGCGAACGATCAAGAGCACGTCATTGATTTCACCCTCAAACCTTTTGGCGAAAAAAACAGGACTGAACTGTTGATTGCCGAAGGCCGCGACATTACAGATCGCAAACGGGCTGAGGAAGATCTGCGCCTCGCTCACCGGCAGTTGCAGAATATTGTTGAATTCTCGCCCGATCCCACCTTTGTGATCGATCGAGATAAAAAAGTGATCGCCTGGAATCGGGCCATTGAAGAAATGACCGGCGTTCGCAAGGAAGAGATCCTCGGGCAGGGTGATTATGCCTATGCACTGCCTTTTTATGGAGAGCGAAGACCGGTTCTCATCGACATGGTTGATTGTCCGATTTCAAAAATCAAAGAGCGCTACGAAAAAAGTGGCATCGAGGATCGAATCAGATATGTAGAGACTTATATCCCCTCGATTTACGGGGGCAAGGGAGCCTATGTCTGGGCTACGGCATCCGCTTTATGCGATCAGGACGGAAACCTTGTGGCGGCCATCGAATCGGTTCGGGATATCAGCGACAGAAAACAGGCAGAAAATGCGCTTAAGGAAGCAAACCGGGAACTGGATGCTTTTGTCCACACAGTCTCCCATGACCTTCGCACTCCTCTGACGCCGATAATCGGTTACACCCAGGTCCTTAGAACGATTTACCGGGAGCGTCTGGATGAGCAGGGTCTCGAAATATTGTCAGAAATAGAACAGTGTGCAGAAGGGATGCTGTCCCTTCTGGAAAATTTACTCGCTCTGGCCAAGGCTGGAAAGATAAAACGGACACTTGATCCTGTGAGTGCAGATTCCGCTGTTCACGAGGTGGTGAAGAATCTGAAAAGCAGCATCTCTGATACAGGCCTGGAAGTTAAAGTAGAAGATTTGCCTTCTTTGCATATCCACAAGACACTTTTAATTCAAATATTCTCCAACCTGATCGGCAATGCAATCCAATATGCCGGCCCGCAAGGGGGCCCGATTGAAGTTGGGGGAGCGCGCTCCGGCGAATGGGTCAGGCTCTATGTCCGTGACCACGGACCGGGCATTCCAAAAGGAGAAACCAACAATATTTTCAATTTATTTTCCCGCGGCTCCACAGGATCAGAGGTTCAGGGAACGGGGGTAGGTCTCGCTACGGTTAAAAAAATCGCCAGCCATTACGAAGGAAAAGTGTGGGTAGAAGATACCCCAGGTGGTGGTGCCACTTTTTGGGTGGAATTCAGAGATATCCCGGATTGAAAATTCAGTGATCCTGAGAACTGCAGCGGACAAGGTGCGCATGTGCCCTACCAGTTCACCAGATGCACCAGGTACAGATAAAAGGCCGCGATAGCCACCGTGCCGAGCATGATCGGCAGGCCGATCTTGAGAAAGGCGACAAACCCCAGGGGGCTGTCGTTTCTGCGAGCGTAGCTGGCAACAACGATATTGGCCGAGGCGCCAACGATGGTGCCGTTTCCTCCCAGGCATGCGCCCAGGGAAAGGGCCCACCACAAGGGCTCGAGAGCGATTCCCGAAATCTCACCGACGGTCTTGACGATGGGGATCATCGAGGCGGTAAAGGGCACGTTGTCGACGATGGGCGAAGCGATGGCCGAGATCCACAGCACCGCCATGGTCATGGCGCCCTCGCCCTCGACGACGTCAAGAAGTTGGCGGGCGAGGTGGCTGATTACCCCCGTCACCTCGAGGCCGCCGACAAGAATGAACAACCCGATGAAGAAAAACAGGGTCGCCCACTCCACCTCCTTGAGAATCTCCTCGATCCTGACACCGGAGATCAGCAGCAGGACGAACCCACCGCCCAGAGCAATGGTGGCCAGACCCACATGGGTGATCTCATGAGTGGTGAAGCCGACCAGGACCAGGAAGAAGACGCCCAGGGCCTTGCGCAGGAAACGGCGGTCACCGATCACCTTGGTTTCGTCGAAACCGGCGAGGATATCGTCGGTTTCCCGGCGCGGCGCTAGCTGCCTGCCGTAAAGAAGCCGCAGCACCAGAAGCACGAACAGGCCGCAGACAACCACCACCGGCGTGTTGTGGATGATGAAGTCGAGAAAACCGATCTGTGCACTGTTGCCGATCAGAATGTTGGGCGGGTCGCCGATGAGGGTGGCTGTTCCGCCGATGTTGGCGAACAGGATCTCGGCGATAAGAAACGGCATCGGACTTAGCCGCAGGGCATCGGTAATGGCGAAGGTCACCGGAACGATGATAAGCACCGTGGTCACGTTGTCGAGCAAAGCGGACATGACCGCGGTCAGCAATGACAGGGCAACCAGGATGCGCCAGGGAATGGCGCCGACCGCCTTGATGGTGCGGATAGCCAGGTATTCAAACACCCCGGTGCGGCGCAGGACGGCGACGATGATCATCATGCCGCAGAGCAGGCCGATGGTGTTGAAGTCGATATAGTGAATGGCGCTTTCCTGGGTCATGATCGGAAAGACGATCATGATGGTTCCGCCGAGAATAGCGATGACGGAGGGTGGAAACTTTTCGGAGATGATCAGGATGTAGGCGACGACGAAGACGACAATCGCCAGAAGCATGATGACCATGGCTCCCCTCTTCCGAGATTTCAACCGGGCTGGTGCCCTGTGCGGTTAGTTGGCACAATTAACCGCACAGGGCATTAGAACTTCAGCACCGCCGAGACGATATCCAGGCGCGAGAGCGTGCCGAGCAGCAGGGCGTCTTCAACCACCGGCAGAACCTGGCGCCGCGATTTCTCGAGCAGATCCGCGGCGACATTGATGGCATCATCCGGGTGCAGGCTGGGATAGTCGCCCGGCAGATAATCCGCCACCCGGCGCTCCTGAATTTTCTCCAGATTCTCGTAAAATCGCTCGATCTCCGGAAGAAATCCGGTGCGCCGCAGGCTCTTCATATACTGGGGCACGCAGGCGTCGATAATGTCGGCGATCTCGATGCATCCCAGATAGCGGTTCTCCAGGCTCACCACCGGCATGGCGACAGTGCGGCTCAGAAGCATCAGCCGGATGACGCTGCGCAGGCTCATCCGTTCGGACACAGAGGAGATGTCGCGGCAGAACACATCACGCACCTTCATGGCTCGATCTCCTCGACTTCGAGAAGAGAGAGGGCCTCTTCGACATACTTCATGGTGAGGTCGAATTTGGTCTCCTGCTCGCCCACAGCGAATCCCGCCGCGCTGGCCCAGGCCAGAGCCTCGGGCAGGCTGCGACCATCCTCCAGACCGTAAAGCAGACCGGCGACCACAGCATCGGTAAACCCGAGCAGGTTGGCCGGGTGCAGATCCCGGCGACGAAAGATTCTGCTGCCCTGCCGGGTGATGGCGACTATCTCACCGACCAGATGGGAGAAAACCACGACTTCACAGGTCGTGCACTCTTTCAGCAGGCTGCGTCCACTGGCCAGGCAGGCAGAAGCATTTTCGAGGCTCCGACCGTGAAAATCACCACCGCTGCGCAAGTCGGGAAAAAGCGCGAAGCTCCCTTCGTGAATTCCCCCCTCGAAAAAGCGCGGTGAGGTGTTGACCAGCACCCTGACGCCCTTCGCATGAGCCCGCTCCACCAGCTCGCCGTAGAAATTCACATCCATATCCGGCAGTAGCGAACCGGAGAGCACCAGGGTATCGATCTGGTTGAGGACTTTCTGGAAACGATCTTCAAACAGCTGCAGATCTTCACTGCTGATGGCGTTGCCACTGACGTTGACGACCGTGAGACGATCGTTTTTTTTATCGATGAAAAACAGGTTGGTGCGGGTTTCGTGCTCGGTGCGCACGAAATTGGTGGTCACGCCGCGATCCCTGAGATCAAGCTCCAGAAGGGTGCCGTGCAGACCGCCGGAAAATCCCATGGCAATACTGTCAAGACCGAAGGTGCGCAGAAAAACCGAGACATTGACGCCTTTGCCGCCGATAACGGTGCGCTCCTGAGTCTCCCGCGAGATCCGGTGAACCGCGCCCGCCGAGAAATCATCGACGTAGCAGAGCTTGTCGAAGGCGGGATTGACGGTCACCGTCGCGATCACTGTGTACCTCCTGATTTGCCGATATGCTGAAAATCCCTGCAGTTACTCATAGCACAGTCCTGCAAAACCTCAAGAATCGCACGGTTTCGTACGAGCCGGACCCGAGCGCCACAGAACATCAGGTCAGCAGAGAGATATCGTCCGTGGCCCAGCTTTTACGCTCGCCGTTGTCAAGCTCTACCTCGACAAAATCTTTTTCAGTGCCGCAGGCGATGACGCGCCCTTCCTCGTTGGTACCCGTATGCTTGACGCGACGGAGTGTGCCTGCTGCCACCGCTTTGCAGATATTGATGAACTCCTCTTTTTTCATCATTGCACTCCTTTCCACAACTTAAACTCTGACTTACATGGGGCTGATCCTCAAAACTCGACAGCCTCTTTAATTTAAAGCTTATAGTAGAAAAGGCATTGCGCAAACAGATTGCCAATTCAGAAGTGAAACACATTTTCGGAAAAGTCTGGGCGGTTTCGACATTTAAGTAGGTCGGCCCCGACTATCTCAGCAACTACCTTTCTCACCTTCCCCATGGTATCCTTGAAAGCAAGGATAAAGTCAGAAGGAATCAAAATGACAGAGGATAAAACTCGCGACAAATACCAGGGGTTCGAGCTTGGTCCGATTCGGCCCCCCAGTGAAGCCAACAGCCTGCTGCTTCGGATCACGCGCAATTGCCCCTGGAACCGGTGCACGTTCTGCGATCTATACACGGGAGAAAGGTTTGGCATCCGCAAGGTCGACCACCTGCGCAGAGATATCGACCGGGTGCGCTATTTCGTTGACGAGATCGAAAACACCCTTCATGCGCCGGGCGCTCTGGCATCACTTCAAGCCGGGCTGTCGCCCGCGGATCAGATGGCATTTCATGCCGCATTGACATTTATGCGAGGCGGCATGAAGTCAATCTTTCTTCAGGATGCCAACACCTTGATCATCAAGCCTGATGATCTGGTTGAGATTCTTCAGTACGCCCTCCAGGCATTTCCCCGGGTCGAGCGGGTGACCTCCTATGCCCGCTCGCATTCTATCGCCAGGATCAGCGATGACGACATGTCCAGGTTGGCATCGGCCGGTCTGAACCGGATTCACATCGGCATGGAATCTGCCGCCGATGAGGTTCTCGCCTTCATCAGGAAGGGGGTCGATAAACAGACCCATATTCTCGCCGGGCAAAAAGTCAAAAAAGCGGGGATAGAGCTGTCGGAGTATTTTATGCCGGGCCTCGGCGGGCAAGCTCTCTCGCGGCAGAATGCACTCGAGACAGCCGATGCTCTCAATCAGATCGATGCCGACTTTATACGAATCCGCACCCTGGCGATCCCGGCAACGACTGAATTACACAAGGATGTCGAGGCTGGGACTTTCACACCACTGAGTGAAATACAGAAAGCCGAGGAACTCCTGATGTTCCTCGATCATCTGCAGGGAATTCACAGTACGGTCAAAAGTGATCATATCCTCAACCTGCTGCAGGAGGTCGAGGGACAGCTTCCACAGGAAAAGGCAAAGATGACAGCGCCGATCCGGGCCTTTCTGACGATGGAGCCGCAAAGGCAGATGCTCTACATTGTCGGGCGGCGTACGGGAATCTTCCAGAGACTGGCCCATCTCGAGGATGGCGAGTTGCGCCTTCACGCCGAAAGGGCTCTGAAATCACACGGAGTGACATACGACAACGTGGAGGCATGGGCGGCAGAAATGATGCAGCGCTTTATTTAGCGCCGTGCCTGTGATGGCGGGCAATTGTCGGTTGTAGCAGAAGTTTTCATGGATAATGCGGGCGAGGAGGCTGTTGATGAAATGGTCTCCTGGCCCCTGAGGCAGACCGGGCCCTTCCAGGGTTCCGTACGATTGGTCCTGTCGAATAACCCGGACGTCAGTCGGGCAGGTCCGACTCGGAAACCTGGCTGTAGCGAAAAAGGCGACCCATTGAGTGGTCGCCTTTTTCGCTTTACCTGTCAGGCTATCAGCTGTCCAGCAGGTTAACCAGTGTGCGTCGCTTCAAGCCGCCTTTGAGGATCGACTGGATTTTTTCTTCCAGACCGTCGAGGGTGACCTCGTCGACCATCGAATCCAGATTGTCCGTTTTCCATTCGTTTGCCATCTTCTGCCAGACTTTAAGGCGTGGCTCCATCGGCGCCTCTACCGAATCGATTCCGATCAGCCGCACACCTCGCAGGATGAAAGGAAAAACGTTGACCGGCAGATCGGGTGAGCCGACCAGGCCGCAGCAGGTGACCGTGCCGCAATAGTTTGTCGATTTCAGTGCCGCCGACAGGGTCTCGCCGCCGACGCAATCGACCACTCCAGCCCACTTGGTTTTCATCATCGGTCGTTCAGAGCCTTCAGTGACGGCAGAGCGTTCGATCACTTCGGTAGCGCCGAGGCCTTTGAGGTAATCGGTCTCATCCAGCTTCCCGGTTGCCGCCGTGGCTTTGAAACCTGCTTTGGCCAACATCGCCACTGCCAGACTACCGACACCGCCGGTTGCACCGGTCACCAGGATTGGCCCGGATTCCGGGGTGACCCCGTTGTCGATCAGCTCCTGTACCGACATTGCTGCGGTCAACCCGGCAGTGCCGAGCATCATGCTCTCTTTCAGGCTCAAGCCTTCTGGTAATTTTAACGCCCATTTGCTTGGTACCCGGATCATCTGGCTGAAGCCGCCGTCGGTCTCCATGCCCAGATCGTAGCTGGTGATGATCACCTTATCCCCGGCAGCAAAGCTGTCATCGCTGCATTCGACCACTTCACCGGCGGCGTCGATGCCGGGAGTGTGCGGGAAGTTGCGTGTAACACCCGGGTTGCCGGTCGCTGAGAGGGCATCTTTAAAGTTGAGAGACGAGTAGTGAACTTTGACCAGCAACTCGCCTTCCGGCAGGTCGTCGATGCTGCGGGTGACAATGTTGCGGGTAAAGACCTTCTTTTCCGGTTGCTCAACCAGAAGTGCTTTAAATTTCTGCGCCATTACTTTTCTCCTTTGTCTCTCGATGGGAAAGTTGCTTTTTATGTTCAGATCGATTAAAAGATAACGAGTTACTTTTTAAAGAACAAGTACAGACTTTTTTGTGCTGTAGTCCCTAAAAGTATACTATTGTGTTTTTTGGAGGCTTTATGGCTGATCTTGAGAATTACCGTTGTACTGTTTCCGTGACTCTGGATGTGATCGGAGGCAAATGGAAACCTTTGATCCTCTGGCATCTCAGTTTCAAGACCCTGCGTTTCAGCCAGTTGCAGCGGCGCCTGGCGAAAGTCACGCAGAAGATGCTGACCCAGCAGCTGCGCGAGTTGGAAGCGGACGGGATGGTGCATCGACAGGTTTATGCGGAGGTGCCGCCGCGGGTAGAATATTCGCTGACTGAGCAGGGGCAGAGTGTGGTTCCGATCCTCGAATTGATGTGCCAGTGGGGCAAAGATTATCTGAAGACCAGTACTGGTGAAGAGGTGCCGATTTGTCAGATCGGCTGATCTTTAACTGTACAGCACGTAAATGGCCGCCAATTCCTCCCACACCCTACTTTCACTCATCAACGATATCCTCGAATTTTCCAAAATCAGGGCCCGGGAGGTGAAGTTGGAGGAACAGGTCTGAGTACTTCACCCCTTCCTGAAAAAAACGGCGAAAAAAAGGACGGATCAAAGCAGGTATCAGGTAAAAATCGGACGGCCTCACGTTTATCCGGTATCCGCCTCCCCCAGGATAAACCGGACCAGCTTTTCCAGCACATCGGAGAGCCAAATCGGAAATTCGGTTGGGCTTTTCCTGAAAGTTATTCTGAATTGCAATCCTGCTTAGCCCAAGGATATAAAGGACACTTACGTCGGCCGTGAAGTCAAGTTCCCATTGCCGTGATAACCATCGACAAATACCATATCCGTGAGAGCCGCATCAAAAGTTGGCACTTATTGCCGCTACCCGGTCATTGGACCAATGTGAAACCCGATCCAGCCTTGCCTTAGGGGCGTGGGCGAGACGACCGCCGTAGCTAATCCTGCCATAACCGGAATATCTTCTCTGCTGGTTTAAAAAATAGCTGCCAATCAAAAATCAAGTGATCTGCAGGTGGTCAGAAGAACACATACAATGCCGCCTGCAGCGTATACCAGTTTTCTGCATCGCCCTCCACAGCTTGCTCGATGGCCTCCCCCGGGATGCCCACGGATGCAATCCCCTGAAGGAAAAGATGCCTGCCGATATAATGGTATGCGCTCAGGGTGATTTCCTGCCCGATCTCTTTGGATTGGAGAGACTGAAGCGGCCCGATCCCGCCCTGGTTATTCAATTCGTCGGCCCGGTGATGAAAATAATCGAGGATCAACTCAAGTTGCTGCGTGGGCTTGACACTAAAGGTGACCCGGTTGGTAATCAGGTTGGTGTTTTTGTAGACCTTGCTGAACACAATGCCCGGCAGGAAATTCCCCAATCCGCCCGAGAACAAGGGATCAAAGCGCTCGAAGTCGCGGGTATCGGGGTCGTCTCCGGTGAACATCGACCAGCGGTAACTGAGTTGCGGGCGCCAGGCATACTGTCCGTTTTCATAGCCGATCCAGGCATATCCGGCATCAGCCGACATGGCAAAGTCTTCGTGGTTCTGGTGAGCATACTCGGCCTTGAACCATGCTCCATCCAGGCCGAACAGTTTCTTCAACGAGAGGCTGGGGTTGAAGGTCCGCAGCCCTTCCCGGGGCAGGCGTTGACCGCTCGGCGTCCGATAGTTGGATTTCGACTTGGGGATGTGGAAATAAGTGAAAGCGACACCGGCATGAGCAAATTGGTACTGTAAATTGATCCCCGCAAGCTGGGTCTCTGAGTCGATCTCATCGAGTTCGCTCGGTTCGATCAGGAATGCATCCAGGCTAAAATCAGTGATCCTGGCACGCAGCAAGGCGGTTGACTCCGAGGTCAGGCGAGGTCCCAGGTACAAGGCGGCACGTTCACCGATCGAGGTGGACACCGGCACCTTTGAGAGCAGAAAACCATCCCGCAGTTGGTATGCCTGTTTGCCGTAGGAGAGATCGACCAGAGAATTCTCTTTTGGCAAGTCCCAGAGCAGTCCTGCGTACAGTTTTTCAAAGTCTGCGTGCCCCCGGGTCCCCGAATTATAGATATCATGCCCGTCGGAGCCGGATATCAGGTACGACACCGCGCCGTAGGGATAGAGAGGGGTATCGAACATCTGAATGATGCCGCCGAATCCGGGCTCGACATATCCTTCGATCCATGTGGAGGTTCCCGCCCCGAGCGGGTTCTCAGCGGTGGGGTTGCTACCGTTGAACGCCTCGCTGAACCCGCCGAACCACGGGTCGGTGTCGCTGAAAATACCGGCACCGCCGTTGAGGATAAAAACGAATTTGGAACGCTCGTTCTCAAAAACCTTCGGGAACTCACTGAGATCGCCGGTGGCAGCGATGCCCTTGGCTCTTGGTGGAACGATGGCTTCCTCGGCTACCGGCGAGACCAGGATGGCGATCGCGACCTGACCGTTGGGGGTCGTGTTGTACAACTTCAATTCAGCAGATTGAATCGAAGCCAGTTGCCGGACCCGTTTCAGCCCGAGTTCCACGAGCATCCGGCGAAAGGTCTCCCCTGGGCCAACGGCAAATGTATCGGCGACCTGCTCTTTCATCTGTTCATCAGTGCTCGGATTCCCGGTGGATCTCATCAGATGAATATAAACACGTTCGATCGGCAGACCCTGGGCCCATTCCGGTTGGATTTCAACCCCTTGCCTGGCAGCAGTGGTGCCGTTCCAGGCGAATCCGGAGAGCGGCCCGAGGTAACACCAGACCAGCAAAAACATGGCGAGAATTTGCCGTTTTTGACGTGCGCGAGTTGAACCCATGATTTTCTCCATAGCGACCGGTCGCTCTTTCTATTACCGGCCCGTTTCCAAATCATGGGCCGTGTCGTGACACGCGGCGCACGTTCCGGTCATCATGACCTCTTCCGAGTGGGGTGCCCCGTGACAGTACCGGCAGGACAAAGTGGCCGGATGCCTCTCCTGATGGCAGAGTGCGCAGGGGATGATGCTGTGCTTGCTGCCGTTTGCCGCCAGAGCGTCGGCGGCCTCCTGGTGGCAGGCGCGACAATAGCGGGGCGGCACATTGAACATATAGGTGACCACTGTCACCGTATGGGCCCGATGACACGCCCCGCAGGCATCCTGGTTCATCTGCTCCGAATGCGGTTCATGGCAGTCGAGGCACATACCATAGGCCTGCGCCATGTCAGGGGGGTGCCCGACGTGGCAGACGCCACAGCCCAGGGAACTGTGCTGCCCGCCCCTGATCTGCATCTCTGAGACAGCCTCCTGATGGCATGAAGTACAGGCCCGGCTCTCGATTTGTGCATCAACATCGGTCGTGGCGATGTGCAGATCACCGCCATACATTTGCATTGATCTGACCTGGAAGCCATCGTCGACCTTCACCGTATCCCTGGCGTATCCTTCTCCGCCATCGATCACGGTCCAGGTCATGCCGAAAGCATTGAAGGTCGCCTTATCTTCGGTGATATGGATTCTGGTCATTGGATAGGGGCCGCTTGGCGGCGGCCCCTCCATCATGCTGAAGCCCATGAGCCAGTTGCCCACGACTTCTTTTTTGTTATCCATATCGACAAGATAGTAATAAATGGCGCCGGATTCGGGTTGGTAACCCGAATCCCCGGGTGTTCCCAAAGCCGGCGTGCCTTCAAATTTGAGCCAGAACTGCACGTGGTTGCGAACCCCGTTCCTGGCGTAGTCGAACCGGACCGTTTCGGTGTAGGCCACGGCACCGCTGAGCGTTGAGAGCTGGGCGGCAAACAACGTGCTCGACAGGACCGACAAGACCGACAAACAAAAGAGCGTAGTAATGAGCAAGATCCTCATGCCTCGATCTCCCTGAGCATCCTACGTGCCTGTTCCAGTCGATACCCGAGGACCTCGTAGATTTGCAGGCAGCCATCGACGTGTGTCGGCGTCGTCTTGACAATGCCCCGAATTGCTTCTGCCAGCTCCTGGTCGGCGAAATTCCCCTCAATCCAGTCCGGCAGGGCCTGCAAATTGATGCCGGGAAGGGACGCATCATCCGGCGCCAGGAACAGGTGCAGTTCGGGCAGGCTGCGTACATCGCCGGCCAGCAGGCCGACGGGTGGTCTCAGGCGTCCAGCGCGGAAACGCTCCTTGAAGGGAACGGTGCTTAAAATCCGGCGCGAGAGGGGCTCGTCAGGTTGCGAAAAATGATAGCTCAAGACTCCTCCTCCCCCAGTCGTCCGGCGGCCTGCAGCGCGTCCGCCACGAATCCCATGTTCATCTCTTCCAGCGTGCTGCGTTTAAGCCATCCCGTCTCGGTGTCCCAGCCTTCGAGACGGTAGAAGATGGTCTTCCACTCTTCGAACTTGCCTTTGTCCAGCGAACGTCCCATCAGGTCCGTGTACTGCCACTTTCCCTCTTCATCCCGGCAGGTCCACATGTAGAACGGGAACAGTTCGCCCTTGTTGTATTTGGTTTCGTAGATGTAAGGCGCGAAATGCACCATGTCGCGATGCCGGCCCTGCAGCACCCATATCGCATTGTCCAGGTTCCAGATTCGGCGTCCGATTTCAATGCCGTCCTCGAAACTGAGGTCGTCGCCGGTGACCGCGTTCCAGAATACCTGCTCCCCGGCGTCCGCGGAAGCAGTGGCCCCGTCGAGGTCCGGCACGTTGGTGTTGAAAAAGTCGGGCCACTTCAAATCACAGAACAGGGCCGAATTCTTGTAGAACCGGCAGTAATGCTGCTGCCAGCGAACCAGTTGCGCAACCGCCTCCGAGTACATGTTGGCATCACTGAAGTCGAGCACTTCGGGTCGGTCCTTGGCATAGGGTGCCATTTTCCTGGCGTGCAGCTTTACCATCTGTTCCGCACCGATGCGCAGGGGCTTGCCGAAGGCAAAGGCCGCACTGACGTTGGTGAAGATGTAGTTGAAACAGTGGAGGTTCATGTCCCGGTCTCCCATGAGGCTGCCGTAGCCCCACTCGAGCTCGGCCCGGGGGTCGTAGCCATGTTCCGGAACTCCCCAGTAGGAGAACTGCAGCGCGCCGGTATGAAGATCTTCCTCCCTCCCCCATTTAAGCGCGGCCTGCACCCAGCCCTCGGCCAGATCCGCGCCGATATCCGTCCGGGTGGACAGGGCATGAATGATTTTTTCCGCAAAGTCGAGGGTTCCAATCTCCTCCCACGGCAGATCGGACGGAATAGCCCGCCCGGGGCCAAGGTGGCCTTCTTCGTAGAGGTGCTCGAGCCAGTGAAGTCCGGTCTGGAACACGAACGAGTTGAGGCCATACTGCTGCACGAGATCGGCTGCTTTCAGATTGATCTCGGTGTTTTCCAGTGAGGATCTGGCGACCCGGCGGGCAAAGGGCCCGTACCAGGAGGTCTCCTGGCAGGCCGACTCATTGCCATAGCCGACGTTATAGCGCGAACGGCAGCCGTTGGCACAGGCCTGGCAGGATTGCGGACGCCGGTCCGAGGTTGGCGGCGCGACCTGTATGATCGGGCTCGGCAGCCGACCGAGCCGGGTCCAGGCCTGAAAATCAGGTTCTTCCCAGCTCGTGACATATTTCTCCTTGGTCACCATGCGGGCACGGAGCAATGTCTTCGGGTCATGGACTTTGATGCTGCCGGTGCCCAGAACACTGATGGCTTTGAGATTCTTGGAGCCCCAGACCGCGCCGAAGCCCCCCTGCCCGGCGCCGTTGCCGGCATCGTGAATCAGAGAGGAATGGCCGGTCTGGTGTTCCCCGGCCGGCCCGATGCACAGAATCGCCGGCTTCTGGGTCGTGCGCCCGGTGGCACGACCGGAAGGACCTTCCTGATCGGCAGATGGCAGATCTTCGAGGTTCTGCCAGTCGGTCTTGGTCCCGGGCTCGATATTGAGGTGTTCCCTGATCTGCAACTGGGTTTGCCAGGTGTCCTTGCCCCAGAGGTCCTGTGCATCGTGGAAGATGACTTTGCCGTCTCGGATGTCGACCCAGACAGGAGTGTCCGCCCTGCCTTCGATCACAACCCCGTCCCAGCCGGCATACTTGAGCATAGTTGAAAAACGTCCACCGAAATTCGAGCGCGTAAACCATGAGATGGGATACTGGCCGACACCGACTCCGACCACCTCGCACCGCCCCCCCGCCGAGGGGACGACCGTTCCACAGAGAGGCGAGGTCATGACACAGCAGACATTCTCTGGATTTCGGCCATCCGTGATGGTCTTGTCTTTACAGAAATCCCAGAAAAGCGCAGACCCCATGCCATGGCCACCGCCCCACCGGGTGTAGAGTGCAGTATCAATGGCGATGGCTTTCCGCTGTGTCATATCCAAACGGAGTATTTTCCCGGCATATCCGGCATTCTTCATGGAATCGTCCTCACTTGGTCGTCATTCCCAGCTTCGCCCAGGCCTTGCCGCGCAGGTTGACATGATAGGAATCTTCGCTGCACTGGTTCGGCATCTCCGTAGTAAAGGCAATGGCGTTTTCCGGACAGACCCTGACACAGGTCTGCATACCGCCCGGGCCGCCCTTTTCTTCAAGATAGGGTGTATCCACGCACAAGTCACATTTTTGCGAGTGCTTCAAATCGGCATTCCACTGAATGCGTCCCGGCATGAATGGACAGCGGACCAGGCACATTTTGCAACCGATGCACAGTTCAGGGTCAATCATGCGAACATGCCCCTGATCGGGATTCGGCTTATTCGCCTTGACCGGCCTGACGGGGCAAACAGCCACGCAGGGCGCATCCTGGCATTGACGGCACATCGCCATCGACACGTCATCCGGCCAGTTCTCAAACGAGTCCTGCTGGATTTGAATACGGGACAGGCTGTAGGAGGCCACCCCGGAATGCGCCAGCGCGCATGCCATCATGCACGTGCAGCACCCCTGGCACTTCTTGAGATCGACGACGAGAAACCCCTCTGAATCGGCAATTGTATTTGGGATCGCAAGGAGTTTTCCCGGCAGTAAAATCACCGCTCCAAAAGCACCCGAACCAATAAGAAACTGCCGTCGGTTGATTGTTCCCGATGATCCTGTTTTGTCTTCGTCCATGGCAAAATCCTGGGCTTTCTAATCAAGGGTTCAAGGGGACGGAATGCATTCACGTGCTTATTATCGCTTGATCACTCCTGATTAATTCAAGTTCCAGGTGGATGATTCGCTGACCGGGCCATCCTTCTTAAAAACGCTTCCTGGATAGCGCCACCACGGACTTGGTGATAATCACATTCCAAATCAAAAGAAGGCCCGGTGGCTTTTGAAAGCTTTCCTGCCTTACTCAATTATATTATTTCTGTGTAGCAGAAGTGATGTCGAGATAAGAGGTGCCTATGATCTTTATAGCAGCTAAGTGGTGGTGTGCAAATTAAACAAGGCCTACCCTACAAATGTTTGAGCATGAAACTGCTCCTTCTTTTATTTAAAAGCGAATTTTCTCGGCACGTTCCCCAAGACTTTTCATTCGCTGACCAAGTGCTGCGGATGCGTGAAAACCTCAAATGATGATCCCTTTAGATATCCGATCAGTGTTATCCCGGCATCGCGACAAATATGAACAGCCTGATCAGTCGGGGAGGTCCGTGACGCGATGACGAGAACATTCTGCCGAGCGCCTTTGATTGCAAGTTCCGAAGAGATTCGTCCCGATGTGACCAGCACTGTTCCCTGGGTCTCTATCTGTCTGAAAAGTGCTTCGCCAGCGAGGCGGTCGATAGTATTATGTCGCCCAAGATCTTCAGCGTAGATCCTGAGACCGCACTCTCTGCCGATCCCTGCGGAGTGGATACCGCCATGCTCCCTGTAGCGCTCCGCTCTTTTCTGCAAATCTTTCATCAACTGGATTATGGTTGCAGGCCCTATACGGGTATTCTCTTGCCTGCCTCGATTTTCTAAAAACGTCGATACTGTAGAACTGTAGCTGATCCCCTGCCCGCAGCCGGACGTCAGGGTTGGGACAAGCCGTTTCGGGATCTTCCCGTTGATAGTGATAGTCACCGTACCGGCCTCGTCGCACACTCCCAGGCTCTGAATGTCCGAAAGTCTCGCAATGAAGCCCTGATGATATAGAAAGCCGACGGCCAGGAAATTCAATTCATGCGGAGAAGCCATCAGAGTCAGCAATTCGGACCCATTGACGAAGAATTTGACGGGACGCTCCTCGACAAGCGAACGTTCGATTTTGTTCATTGATTGGTCCGCATGCCTGTAAGCGCCAATCTCAAGTTTGGTCATAAAATCAGCCTAAGATAAATTTTGGGGCAAAAAGCTGAAAATTTTATCGGAATATTCGATTTCCTCTCGACTTGAATTATTGTACCAATGTTAGGGAATTGCAAGAGAGGGCATTTGAGCCCTAAAAGGCCCTGAGGGAAGAACAGCAGGAATAGATCACGGACCGGAATGACTGCTGGAAAGGTGCCGATTGGCGCTCTTGCATAGATAAAATCTATCAACTGCGGATTGCCGAACTACAGGCCCGTTTTCAGTTGATTTCGGAAACTGCGACTGTTCGGTACGAATGTGACGGCAACCCGTCACATGAGGTGATCGTGACATTTTCAAGACCGATCCGCCGACACTGGTCGCCGAATACGATGACAGCGTATCGATCATGTATCGGCAGCTGAGTGACAGTGGTACCGGATACCAGGGACGCAATACAAGTTTATGGAAGCATCATGGCGAGGCCTTAATTTCCTGGGGGGGGGAGAACCCGAAATGCGTTGTATAAAAGTAAAGCTGAAATCAACGTTTAACCGCCTTTTTGACCACTCCCGCGGAAATCAGTTTTGAGCGCAGTTCGTTGACTCGCTTCCTGTTAACACCAAAATCATAGTAGCCCAGCCGCGCCGCCGAACGGACGCCGACCTGTTGCTGCTCAGGCAGCAGGTGTAATTCCAAATCATCGACAAATCCAAAAACAGCACTACGGCATTCGGCGTGAAGGTAATTGTCCGTGACTGAAACGATCCGGGTGCGGGGTAACGCAGCGACTGTCTCCACTATTTTTACCCAGGCCGCTTTCGCTTCAACCTGAAGCTTAAAAGGGAGGATCTGCCGGTCGGGATCAGTCTCTGAAGAAGAAACACAGTTCGGAGAATCCGGACAGGGGCGCAGGCGGTTATTGAGCAGACCGAGCTGTTCTGCTGGGGGAGCACTGTTGCAGCTGCTCAACAATATGCCAGCAATTATGGCTATAAATGCTTTCATGCGGTTCCTCCGTGCAATTCTGTGCAATTACAGGGCAGTCTATTTAACTCTCATGAACTTTCAATTTCGGACCAGGCCTTTGCAGACGCAATAGCCGCCCCTCCGGTTCACTCCAGATGTTCGACAAATGAAGCATGACCAGGAAGACTTTCCGTGACACTTGAGTTGGTCCGACCCGGATATAGGATATCAAAATTGCCGCAGACTGAATTTCGCATAATCTATGATAAAATGCAGAGTAATTTTAATCGCCTGCCAAGGGAGGTTTTATGGATAAGGACAAAAACACGGCGCTTCGTGATCCCGGCGCCTGGAACCCTTATGTGGCCGGGGCCCTCTCCGGTCTCGTTTCCGTTTTTTCCGTCTGGATTGCCGGCAAATATCTCGGCGCCTCCACATCCTTCGTCCGTACCGCCGGTCTGATCGAGGAACTTTTCTCAGCGGAACGGGTGGCGCAGATGGATTATTTCATCAAAACGGTGCCCAGGATCGAGTGGCAGTGGATGTTCGTCTTCGGCATTCTGCTCGGTTCCCTGCTCGCGGCCCTGACTTCCGGCAGCTTCCGCTGGCAGCCATTGCCGGATATGTGGCAGGCACGTTTCGGCCCACGCAGCGGCGCACGGCGCGCACTGTACGCCTTCGGCGGCGGTACAGTGGCCATGTTCGGGGCGCGGCTGGCCGGCGGCTGACCGAGCGGTCATGGGCTGAGCGGTTCGCTCCAGCTGGCAATCAGTGGTTTCATCGCCCTGGCCTGCTTCTTTATCGGCGGCATTATCGTCGCACGGCTGATCTACGGCGGAGGCAGATCATGAAAATGCTTGCATACGGCCTGATAACCGGCATCGCATTCGGATTCCTGCTGCAGAAAGGCCGGGTGCTGCGCTACGACAAGCAGCTAGGCGCCCTGCGCCTTCTCGATATGACGATCATCAAATTCATGCTCTCCAGCGTACTGGTCGGCATGGTCGGCGTCTATGCCCTTGTGGGGCTGGGCTGGGCGGATCTGAGCATCAAATCGACGGTCCTTGGCGCCAACATCATCGGCGGCCTGCTGTTCGGCATCGGCTGGGGATTTCTCGGATACTGCCCGGGGACATCCGCCGGCGCAGTGGGCGAAGGGCGCCTGGATGCCGTCTGGGGCATCGCCGGCATGATCGTCGGCGCGGCACTGTATGCCGAGGCCTATCCAGCCCTCAAGGAAACCGTTCTCACCTGGGGCGACTTCGGTAAAGTCACCCTCCCCCAGGCACTGGGAGTCTCGCCCTGGCTGGTGATCCCGGTCATGATTGTCGGCGGGTTGGCGCTGTTCCGGTTTTTTGAGAAAAAGGGGCTGTAGTGCCACAGGACAAAAATACCAGACAGATTGAAGACGGAATCGAAGTCCCTTACGGGCAGATCGACCCGGAGACACTGCGCCGCATGATTCAGGAGTTTGTGAGCAGAGACGGAGCGGACTGGGGTGAGCCCGGATGCACGCTGGAGGAAAAGGTCGAGCAGGTCTATCAGCAGTTGAAAAACAAAAAAGCCAGAATCGTATTTGATCAGAAAACAGAAACAGTAAATATCATCGTCAGCCCTTAACCCCTCGCCTGCCTCGCCAGGGTTTGAAAAACAGCAGCCCCCTTTTTCTAAGAGGGCTGCTGTTTTTGCACTCAGCGCTTGTTACGGAACGGCAATCAGGGAGTAACCCTGAGCCTGATAGCCGGAAACGGAGATCCAGCCATTTTCGACTTTTTCGATCTCGGGCATGATGGTATCGGGATCGACTCCAAAGACCTTGACGGCATACATACAGACTTCCATTTTGACCCCGTCTTTATCGAGCTGGCGAATCGTTTCGGCGATTTTGTCAAGCGTATCATTTTCCTCCTTGCTCCCCTTGCGATCGGTGGAAAGGAATTTGACCGCTGCGTCATGAAAGACGATGACTGCTTTCGGAGGATTCGGAAACGAGTATTCAAACACTTGAGTTGGTCCGACCCGACAAGAAGTTATTTTCCAGCCGGCATCAAATTTTCCTCAAAAAACATTTTAACATTTTAACTATAGTCACCTCGGGTTATGATGAATTTTTTGGATGATTCTCCCTGCCTGAAGTCGAGGGGAGGATAACCTGCAATATATACCTGGTTCTTCAGCAGATAATTTGTTCGCCAGGCGGTCAGCCTGGTTCTCAAAATTGACCCGTATTTTCATGGTTACCCGATGAAGTTTCTTACAAGCCAGTTGATGTCTCTGCTTCTCCCTGCACGTGCCCGTCCCAATATCCGTGCACTGGTAAGCTATGTTTTCCTGCTGGTGGCGACCGTGGCGCTCTTTGCCTTTGGTTTCCACGTGATCATGTACCACTTTGAAGGGCAGGAGCACTCCTGGGTCACGGGAATTTACTGGGCTCTCACAGTCATGACGACCCTCGGCTTCGGCGACATCACCTTTCACAGTGATGTAGGTCGCATGTTCAGTATTATCGTTCTCCTGACCGGCGTTGTGCTGCTTCTGATTGTGCTGCCATTTGTATTCATACGCTTCTTTTACGCGCCGTGGATGGAATCACGAATGCGGTTTCATGCACCCAGGGCAGTTCCCCCCGACACCCGGGATCATGTCATCCTGTGTCATCTGGACAGTCTGGCCACGGCGTTGATGTCGCGTCTGCGACTTCATAAAATCCCCCACTTTGTGATTGAGCCGGATCCGGTCAAAGCTGTACAACTGCACATTGACCGTGTGCCGGTGGTGACCGGACGTGTGGAGGACCGGGCGACCTATGAAGCGTTGCAGGTAAAGCATGCCCGGATGGTCGTCGCCAACTGTACCGACACCATCAACACGAATATCACCTTGACGATCCGTGACCTTTCTCTCCAGGTGCCTATCGCTGCGGTAGCGGAACAAGAGCAGTCCATCGACCTGCTGGAGCTGACCGGCAGCAATCACGTCCTGCCCCTGAAAATCCAGTTGGGGGAGCACCTTGCTTATCGTGTCAACGCCGGACATGTCCAATGCCATGTGGTCGGACGGATGGGAGAGCTTCTGATTGCGGAGTTTCCCGTGCACAACACCCCGCTGGTCGATCGTTCTTTAAGGGACGTGGATCTCAGGGAGTCTTTCGGCGTGAATGTGGTGGCGGTGTGGGAACGGGGGCGCATGGTCCCGGTGACCCCTGACACCATCCTTGCTGATGGGAGCTTTCCGGTCGTGATGGGATCCGAAGAACAGATCACCAGTCTCAACGCTTACCTGGTGATCTACAACACCAACTTTAATCCGGTCCTCGTGATCGGTGGCGGCAAGGTCGGCTGTGCCACCACCAGAACCCTCCGGAGTCATGGAGTGACCGTTCACATGATCGAGTGCGAGGAGACTCTGCGGGACTCTCTGGAGGGGGTTGCTGACAACTTGTTTATCGGCAACGCAGCCGACCGGGAACTGCTGATGGAAGCAGGGTTGGCCGATGCCCCCAGCGTGCTGCTCACCACCAACGATGACGCCATGAATATCTACCTGGCGGTGTATTACCGCCGTCTGAATCCAGAGCTCCGGGTTATCAGCCGCATCACCCACGAGCGTAACATCGAAGCGATCCACCGGGCTGGCGCAGACTTTGTGCTGAGCTACCCGTTTCTGGGTGCAGAGACCGTTATGTCGCTGTTGCAGCGTCGAGAGTCCGTGATTCTGGGTGAGGGTTTTGACCTTTTTTATGTCCCAATGCCTAAGAGTCTGGCTGGACTGCCCCTGGCGGAAAGCCATATCCGGGCGCGGACCGGCCTTAACGTGCTGGCGTTGCGTCTGCCCGATGGCAAAGTCGTCCCTGTGACAGCCTCGACGGTTCTTGAGTTGGATTGTGAATTGGTGATGTTGGGGAGCGAACCCCAGCGCCAGAGATTTACCGAGGTATTCAGATGAGATTTTTCCTGATTCATGCAGGTGCATAGCGGCCAAATCCCAAATCAGGGTCGGACCAACCTAAACTCAATGGAGTCAATTTCACCGCCTAAAATCGGCCTATAGCGCAAAATGCTGCCCATTGTTTGGATGGTTGTTTATAGAAATCGGTGATTTGCCTTGGTCCGACCCTGTGGCGCGAGATACAACTATTAGTGGTAATCTTCTTCGCGTTGATGGCGGACGGCAAGGAGGGTCACTGTTTTTTCATACTCGATCTCAAAGAGAACGACATACCCACCAGCACCAAAAGAAATTATCATCTCTCGTAAAAAAGGATTTTCAGGGGTCGCCTTGCGACAAGTGAAAGGGAAATCCTGCAGAAAATCTATTCCCTTCCGGATGGCCTCAAGTGCTCTGCGTGCGGCCTGGAGGTCCTTTCCCAAGAGAAAATCATAGAGGCGCAGGAGATCTTCCCTGGCAGCCTTGGTATAGCGTACCTTATAACTCACTTGCGGGCTTTAGCTTCAGCCTGGGCAAGCATGTCGCTCATTTCATCCAAGACATCCCTGGCCCCGAAATACTCTCCGGTTTTACGTGCTTCATCGCGTGAGGCCAACCCCCTGGCGATAAACTCCTGCTGCATTTTTCGATACTCAATGCTGGAACGTAGAGATTTTTCCATGAAACTCGACAAGGTTTCACCGTTTTGCAAAACACTTTCGGCCTCACGACGCAGTTCCGGGTCAACCCGAAGAGGTGGCAATGTGGCTGTTTTCATGCGCTAACTCCTTGCATTGCATTTGTAATACATTTTAAAGTGTTTTGCAGGTGAAAGCAAGCATGGACTTTCCCGGTGTCGCTGCTCCGAGTGTCGGATTGTTTACCTCGGCACGGGTGGGCGATTTCCTTCGGATCAGGTGGGCGATTTCATCGAAATACGCATACGGAAATGGGTATTGTGTCCCGGGATTCATTCGAGGACTATCGTATTGCCCCTTGTCAAGCCTGACCCTCTTAGCTCCCTCAAGCTCTGCACTGGTGATTTCGGTCCGACCGCGGGGGCAGTCGGGGGGAATATCGAGCATTGCTTTAGAACCCTCGCCCCATATGATGAAAACTACCCATGAAACCGCCAAAGATCATGGCAAAAATGCCAAACAGGATCGAGAGAAGCATGAAAGCCGGAATCGAGGCAATCGCCCATTTGATCATGAATACGACCATCGACATGAAAGGCATTTTGATGTCGGTGACAACAACTTCCTGACGGTTTTCCATGAAATGTCTCCCGTAGATTTGATTTCAAGAATGGATTCTTCTGACCAGCCGAACCAGGATCGGACCGACCTAAACTCAATGGAGTCAATTTCACCGCCCAAAATCGGCCCATAGCGCAAAATGACGGCCATTATTTGGATGATTGTTTAGATAAATCGGTGATTTGCCTTGGTCCGACCCTGGAGAAACGGACCCACAGGGCATTTTGAGATAGGTTGGCTTGGTCCGCCCCGGAAGCTCTGCCTTGATTAGTGGGTCAGGTCTTTGCTGATGAGTTTGAATTTTTCAGGGGCATGGAGAATCTTTTCACTGAGATCAACGTCAAGGTCAGGCCAATAGAAATGCCCAGGCCCTTCTAGCTGAACATTGAAGATCTTGTCCAATTCTGCATTTTTAAACCACGGAAATTTTTCAAAGGGCACAAAATATTCATGCCCATCGTAGAAAAGCCAGAAACCATGCTGAGAAATATTGGTTATTTCAATAAAAGTGCTTTTGCCACGCGCTGATGATTTCATTTTTCCTTTTCTCCACAATTTTCTGCAGGCGAAGAAGTTGCCTCTTATTCAGGGATACGTAATCGGCTAAAGCTACTGTTGGCTCAAGCCAGAATTTTGCCTCACCATCGGGTGAAACGACGTGCACATGAATTCTCTCTTCTTCACGACTGAAAAAGAAGAAACGGTATTTTCCTTCGCGAAATATTGTTGGGCTCATTTCTGGATTCTGACATTTCTCCCGGAAATTGCAAAGGCCAAAAATTTTGGAAACTATAGCCGTGTTTCGAAAAAGCAGGACCACTTCCCTTTTCCGACAGCACCTCAATCAGGGTCATCGCCGGGAAAGATCGATAAGGTCCGCCAAGATCCGCACCATCTAGCCATATATCCGATCCAGCCCGTCTTCCCTCTTCAAGATGTCATTTTGCAGCCAAAACGGGCCTTATAAGGAGAAAAAAAGGGGTTAAATTGACGTTTTCTGTTGCATATTAAGTCACTTAAGCTGTCGCGGTAGGAATGCCAGTTACCCGGCACCCCCCGCACAGATCCCAGCATGCAGAACTACCGCACTGGGCTCCTGCCTCAGGTCAGACGCAGAAACGTTGATTCGGGTATGGGTGTAGCACCCGCGCTGTGGGAATCCATCTTCTCATCATCTTTCTTTGCATACGTTCCCAGGTTAGGCTTTTGCCTTTCTGGCTTCGGCTACGGAGTGCCCGCAACCATGCAAAGCCGATTTGCGTTCGGAAGGCATCACAGGCTTCTCGATTTCCAGGGACGGCGTAGTAATTGAAGTGTCCCTGCACCACCGATCGCAACCATCTCCCTAGTTCCGGAATCGACTTATGCCGGTTCCGTTGCAGGGTCTGACGGACCTTCTTTATCTTTTCGCGAAGGCGTTTCCCGATCGTTTTTCGTAGAAGCTGGAATTTTCCGTCTTTTCGGCGTTCTGAGCAGATGTGAGTGAACCCAAGGAAGTCGAACGTTTCTGGCTTCCCTTCCCCACGGTTTTTGCGGTTTTTGGCGGCAAAACGGCCGAATTCGATTAATCGGGTTTTGTCGTCGTGGAGTTCCAATCCGAATTTACCCATTCGCTTCCGAAGTTCATCATGGAAACGTTCAGCATCCGATTGATATTGGAATCCCATGACGAAGTCGTCGCAATAGCGCACGATGTAGACTTCGCCACGTGCATGGTGGTCTCTCCACCAGTTCACCCAGAGGTCCAAGACATAGTGCAAGTAGATATTCGCCAGTAGAGGCGATATCACGGCCCCTTGTGGTGTCCCCACCACGGTCTTGGACCACTTACCGTCTTCGGAGACTCCGGCCCGCAAGAACTTGTGAATCAGCCGGAGAACTCGTCTGTCGGCGACACGGTGCTCCACGAACTTCATCAACCACCCATGATCAAGGTTATCGAAGAATCCGCGGATATCCGCATCCAGAACCCAGTTCACCTTCCGCTGCTTGATCGCGACGTAGATCGCATCCAGTGCGTTGTGCTGGTTTCGTCCCGGTCTGGCGCCGTAGCTAAAACCGAGAAAGTCCTCCTCGTAGATCGGTTGAAGGATTCCCACCAATGCCTGTTGTACAATCTTGTCCTCCAGGGCGGCAATGCCGATGGGACGTTGTCGCCCGTCGGATTTGGGTATCCAGATCCTTTTGCTCGGTCTGGCCCGGTATTTTCCGCCATGAAGTTGATCATGGAGTTTCGTGAGGCGCACTTCCAGGCCCTCGCCATACTCCCCCCACGTCAGGTCGTCGACTCCGGTGGCCGCTCCCCGGTTGAGAGAAAGGTAGGCCGCGTGGAGTCGTTCGACACTGAGGTGATGCAGCAGGTTGGTAAAGCGAAGTTCCTTGTCCCGCTTCGCTGCTTCTCGTACCCTATCCAAGCCGCTCGACGCTGCTTCCGACCTCTGTGTGCCGGTCACGGTCGTCTGGATAGAGTTCCCTTTGGCCGAAGGCCTTTTCTCCACGGACTCCGCCGGTGATTGGCCAAGCTTTTCTGGTTGAACACCTTTGTTCGTCCGCTTCATCGAT
>NPID01000466.1_pt2 | contig 93242 bp, 100 predicted proteins | sample 8637491 | NCBI WGS metagenome assembly NPID01 (sample SAMN07420843, study PRJNA396082) | bioreactor metagenome | isolation source: sample BA6 brine-fed electro-methanogenic bioreactor BA | place: Japan: Kochi | collected 2016-06-14 | reverse complement strand
GAAAAGTAAACCGACATTGACAAATAGCTTCCTTTGCCCTTTTTGCCCATCCTGAGCCGAGAGAAGTATCCAGATCATCATGATCATCGAGTAATTGTTCAATAACCTCCTCATACGACTCCCCTGGCCTCCTTATCTTATCCAGCCGGGTTTTAATCTCCGATGAAACAGGGATTGAAACACTCATATATATCCATCCTCCTCATACCATCATATATCTTTTTAGGGAATACAATATGTCCTATCTTCGAAAAAGTGTACTCCAATGACACTTTTTCCATCCAAAAAGTGTACTCAGACAACACTTTTATCATGTTAGAAGTGAAGAGAAGAGTTTATGGAGCGAAAAATATCGGTCAGATTCCAACAATGGAAAGATGACCCAAATCGTAAACCCCTTCTCCTGTATGGTGCAAGGCAGGTGGGGAAGACATACTCGGTCCTTGATTTTGGGAAAACACACTACGCGAATGTAATCTATGTAAATTTCGAGGCAAATTCAGAGGCAGCAAACATCTTTGCCCGTGATTTGAATCCTGACAGAATTGTTAAGGAACTCTCAGCATTATACGGACAGACGATACTTCCTTCTGATACACTCCTCTTCTTTGATGAAATCCAGGTGTGCGAGCGGGCACTGACATCCCTGAAATACTTCTGCGAAGATCAGGTCGATTATCACATTATTGCCGCGGGAAGCCTCCTTGGTGTTGCCCTGAACCGGGAGCACCACTCATTTCCCGTTGGGAAGGTCGAGATGATATCCCTCTACCCGCTCGATTTTGAAGAGTTTTTATGGGCAAATGGAAGATCAGAACTTGCGGATCTGATCAGAGAGTCATACAATTCCAATACCAGAATGTCACTGCATGAAACAGCTCTCGATCTCTTCCGGCTCTACCTTGTCGTGGGAGGGATGCCTGGTGCTGTGCTCGAATACAGGGAGCGGGAGGATCTGGATTATCTCCACTCGGTTCAGAAAAATATCAGTGATGCCTATATCGCAGATATGGCAAAATACGCAGCTCCTGAAGAGACAGCACGAATTATGGAGGTATTTCGGAGCATCCCCACCCAGCTGGCAAAACCCAATAAAAAATTCCAATATCGTGTAATAAAATCCGGAGCACGGGCAAATACCTATGAATCAGCACTTAACTGGCTGAAGGAATCAGGGATTATTATCATCTGCAATAAAGTCAATGAAGCTGTGCTGCCCTTAACGGTTCATCATGATCCATCGTTTTTTAAGATCTATATGACGGATACCGGCCTCCTTTGTGCTCATTTCGGCATACCCGCACATCTCATTCTGCAGAATAGTAAACAACTGGATACCATCAAAGGAGTCCTGACAGAAAACTATGTCTGTTTCGCACTCCGTGTCGCCGGATATACCCCCTATTACTGGGAATCAAAGGGGAGTGCGGAGGTCGATTTTGTGATTCAGAGCAGATCTGGCAATATCATCCCAATTGAAGTGAAATCATCAGGAAACGTCCGCTCAAAAAGTCTCACACAATTCACTGAATACTACCATCCTGAATATGCTATCAGGATATCCTCAAAAAATTTTGGACTGGATAATGAGATCAGGTCAGTTCCGCTCTATGCGGTTCACTGTATCAGCGATTGAGGGAAGGAACAAATCCTCATTCATGATATGGAGAACGCCCGGAAGATACACCTCCATCTCCCTTCCCAACTACTCCCCCTTCTTCCACGACACCATCGCCGTTGTCCTGACAGATCGTTCATGAAACTTCCCTTCACTATCCTTTTCAAGCCGCTCCCTGAAATGCCGGGTGACGAGATCGATATCCTCATAATCCGGTGCATGCATCGTGATCCACTGTTCTGCCGCCTCTTCGGGAGAGTCATACACCGTCTCCCAGAGGGCACGGTAGATCCTGATATCCGCATAGATGCCAAGCCCGTGCAGGATGTTTGCCAGGAAGAGGGCATCCGGATATCCCACCTGCCGGGTACCTTCTTCCCCGTGGACTGCGGTGTAGAGCGCCATCTCGGCAGGCCCCCTCCATTCACCCATATGCCAGAAGAGATGAACCGAGCGGCGGGCAGCTGCATCCAGCTTCAGAAGGGCCGCCCCGACATCATAGAAGCCGAGCGAGAAGGCGGCGATCACCACATCATGCTCAGGGAGATCGCTCCCGATCACAACATCCTCCCACCGCTTCACCACAACTGAGTAGTTCGTCCTCCCCTCTGCTGCCATCCGCTCCTTAAGATGAGTGAGCATTCCTTCTGATGCATCCAGGGCGGTGACATGCGAGACCATCCCTGCAATCGGGACAGCCAGCCGCCCGGTTCCGGCCCCCATATCGAGAACAGTGTCGGTTGGAAGGAGATCGAGCATCGAAATCTCCTGTTTCGTCGATTCCTTCTCATCCTTTGTAATCCGGTTATATGCACCAGCTTTCTTGTTCCATATCTTCCCCGGATCGCGATCCTTCTCGATACGGAGACGTGAGCTGACATGAATTGCTTTCCAGAGTTCATTCCAGTTGATGATCGTATCCATGATGATTCCTTCATCCTGAGATGCTATCAAATAGATGGTCAGGGGAGACATCTCCCGGATTCACTCACGGGCTATGGCAAAAATTTATTACCAACCAGAACTACCCCCGAACTGTTGGTGAAGGAAGATGGATGCAACACGCATATCCTACCATGACTCGGTAAAGAGAGTCTATGAACGGCTGAAGGAAGACGGCATGTCCAATGTCTGGGATCGGTATGAAGCCCAGGGGCTTGGGTCGAGTCCGGATACCCGGTGCAAGTTCTGCATGGGTGGTGTCCGGTGCGATTTCTGTTCAAACGGCCCCTGCCGTGCAGATGCAGCATCAGACAAACGCGGCGTCTGCGGTATCTCAGCAGACGGGATGGCGATGCGGATGATGCTCCTTCGGAACGTGATGGGCGCATCGACATACCAGTACCATTGTGAAGAGACCATCAGGACACTCAGGGAAGCAGCCGGTGGCAAAGGACCATTCACGATTCGGGAACCAGAAAAACTGGCTGCCTTCAAAAAAAGGCTTGGAATAACCGGCGACATCCATGCACTCTGTGACTTCCTCCAGGAGGACTTCCACAGGCGATCACATGAGGAGAGCCGGATCGTGGAGATGCTCGCACCAGAAGATCGGAAGAAGGTCTGGCGGGAGCTTGGTATCTTCCCCGGCGGCATCTACGGCGAGATGGTGCTGGCAACCGGATCATCGCTGACGAGTGTCGATGGATACTATGTCTCCCTCGCAAAGAAAGCGATGCGGCTTGGAGTGGCAATGGCATACCAGAGCCAGATCGTCCTCGAATCACTTCAGGACATCCTCTTTGGGATCCCACGGCCGCATGAGGTGAAAGTTGACCTCGGTGTCCTCGATCCCGGGTACGTGAATATCCTGCCAAACGGCCATGAACCGTTCCTCGGGTTTGCACTCATCGAGGCGGCACGGCGGCCTGAACTCCAGAAGGCTGCCCGTGACGCCGGGGCAAAAGGGCTTCGGATCATCGCAAACATCGAGACCGGGCAGGAGATGATCCAGCGGTGGAGGATGGATGATGTCTTCTCCGGCTTCACCGGGAACTGGATCATGCAGGAGGCGGTGCTGGCAACCGGTGCAGTCGATGTCTTCGTCGCTGACATGAACTGCTCGCTCCCGATGGATCCACTGTATGCAGAGAAGTACTGCTTCAGGCTCGTGCCGGTGAGCCAGCTTATTGCCTTCGAAGGGGAAACAGACAGGGAAGATTACGACCCACTCAATGCGGATGCACAGGCTGAGAAGCTGATTCGGATGGGAATAGATAATTTCCAGAAGCGGAGATCAACAGTCACCCCTGTCACCGGCCTCCCGGTACGAACCGCAGTGGCCGGGTTCTCACCCGAAAGCATCGTTGCTGCACTCGGCGGATCACTTGATCCGCTCCTGGATGTCATAAAGGACGGGACGATCCGGGGTGTCTGCGGCCTCGTCTCCTGCACAACCCTGAGAGATCACGGGCAGGATATTCATACCGTGGCAATCGCCGAAGAGCTCATCAAACGCGACATCCTCGTCCTCGCGATGGGATGCGGATCAGCCGCCCTCCAGGTCGCAGGGCTTGCCTCCCTCGATGCAAAAGAACGGGCGGGCCCCGGCCTCTCACAACTCTGCACCACACTCGAAATACCCCCGGTCCTCTCTTTTGGCACCTGCACCGATACCGGCAGGTGTGCTGACCTGATCAAGGCAATAGCCGATGCACTCGGAGTCGCAGTCACACAGCTCCCGGTTGCCGCTGCTGCACCCGAGTACATGGAGCAGAAAGCAACCATCGATGCGATCTTTGCCCTTGCTTTTGGCCTCTATACCTATGTGAACCCGATTCCAACCGTTACCGGGGCACCTAATCTGGTAAAGCTCTTAACAGAAGACCTCAAAGGATTAACTGGCGGAGTCCTCTCGGTTGAGCCGGACCCGGTAAAGGCGGTCGACGGTATCGCCGCACATATCGAGGCAAAGAGAAAGGAGCTTGGAATATGAGTGATGACATAAAGGGAAAAGTGATCCGGCTGGATGAACTCGTTGAGTACCAGGATGGAACAGTTGCAAGCAGAATGGTGATCAAGCAGAAGAATGGCAACATCACCATCTTCTCTTTTGACGAGGATGAAGGGCTCTCGGAACATACTGCACCCTTTGATGCCCTGGTCACCATCCTTGACGGGGAATGTGAGATCTGGCTTGAAGGGAAGACCTTTGAGATGAAGACGGGGGATTCGATCATCTTCCCGGCAAATGCCCCGCATGCCCTCTCTGCAATAACGAAGTTCAAGATGTCGCTCACCATGATCAAGGAGTGACACAATGGCAGATGAAGGCGATTACTGCACAGTCTGCGGGGGAACTCCCCCTGACAAGATTCTGATCAGGAAGATCCTCGTTGATGGAAAAGAAACGGGCATCGACAAGCTTGACTGGATCATCGAAGAGGTGCAGAAACTAAAACTCACCGATAACCTGGCGATCGCAGATGAGATCATGCTCAGGGCATCTCAGTTCAACTACATACCGACAAAAAAGAAAGAGGCATACCGGGAGGCACTCCTTGCGGAGTACCTGCGGTCAGCCTAGAGGATATCGACCTGATAGTCACCCATTACAGGAGCAGAATACGACTCCCCCGGGATGAACCTGATTCCTTCAAGATCCTCTATATTCAGTGCTGAACCATCCTCAGTCGTTGCACCGGTGAGCACCATTGAATCACGTGACTTTGTCAGGTGGAGGGTCACTACATTCCCTGAGATAGGAGCAGTATAGGTGATCGCAAGGGAATCAGGAGACTCTTTCAACCTTCCTGTGACAACATCCGCATAGCCGGGCTGATTCGGATCCTCAATCGACATAAAGACGATATTTACCTCTCCGTTCGAATGGAACTGGAAGAGGAAGACCGGATTGCCGGAATCATGCACCCATACCCCGGTCAGGGGATCAACAGGTGCTGTGGGTTCCGCCTCACCGACACAGCCTGCCGTCAGGAGGAGGAGGAGCGATATACAGATCAGATACCATTTCATCAGATATTCTTTCTCACTATTCCTTATTGGCGTTTGCATCAGGAATCCCAATCCTCTCTCCCGGAGCAAGGATGGCAACCTGCATATCTGTTGTCTTCTCGATCGCATGCTTAAATGACTCTGGATCCTGGGCGATCTTATCCCAGGTATTATAGTGAATCGGAATGACGAGAGGCGCCCCGATATAGGAGGCAGCGATCATCGCCTCATCCGGCCCCATCGTGAACCGATCCCCAATCGGGAGCAGGGCAACATCGGGGTGGTAGAGATCCCGGATCAGCTTCATATCCGAAAACAGTGCGGTATCACCGGCATGATAGATGGTAACGCCATCCATTTTGATGATATACCCCGCAGCCGGCCCTCCATAGTACCCGTCACCGGCATCTTCAATCCAGGAAGAATGAATCGCATGCGTCATCGTGATTAACACGCCATTCATCTCGATCCGCCCCCCGATATTCAGCACTTCCGCGGGAACTCCCTGTGCAGTGAGAAACTTTGCAAGTTCATTCGGGGCAACCGTCGGACGTTTCAGCGAAACCGTCTCTCCAAGGTGATCTGCATGGCCATGCGTTACGCAGACGATATCACAATCCGGGGGAGTCGCACCGGAGGGGATGAAGGGGTCGATCAAGACACGCTTCGATCCCTCGATAAGGATACAGGAATGTCCGTAATATGACAGATACATGCGAAGATGATCGGGTGAGAAAGTAAAAAAGGTTAGCTGATATCAATCAGCTCAGCCTCGGTAATATCAATTGCATCACCAAGACTATCCCTTGTGACACCAAGTGTCATCTGTTCAGTTAAATCCCGGTCCTCCATCACATCGCGGATGCGTTCAAGATAGGGATCGAGCGTTGTATCTCTCTGCTCATCAAGGACATGCCGGTACTCCCTGAGGGTGGAGGGGCTGATGCCAAGATGCTCTGATATCTCCTTCATCGTGAGATCCTGTGCAAGCAGATCATCGAGAATAACAGGATCAAATGGCATCTTAAAGTCGAGATCCCGGAAGAGCTTCAACCGGACACGGGCCCTGGCAACCGTTTTTGAGAGTTTCTCATCGCCAAGGCTCCGTGCAATCTCGGTATCGTTTTTGCCATTATGATAGAGGCTGATCAGGCGCGCAAGCTGAATCGGCTCAAGTTTTGTCTTAAAATGACCGGCATCGAGGATTTCGCGCATGATCAGCGCTATTTCACGTTCAACTGCATCCTGGTCGCGTAATGTCCCGTGGATCTTCTTCATCGGCTCGACGATCTTTGTCTTACTGGTGATATCGGCGAAGAGCTTGAGAAGATCTTTTTGTTTATTGATGGTAGCCATGTGTACATCGACCTATTCCTATGATCTTCACATCTCATCGGGCTCATACCATAAATAATTTGTCTATCAGGAAGAGGAGTGGAGAGAGATGACAATCATATCAAATACCGCCTCATCCAAAGAGTAAGGAAGAGTTGTGTTTTCAATGGTGGATATATATGAAAAAGTGATCGATCTCTCCCGGCGGCGTGGCTATGTCTGGCCATCCGGGGAGATTTATGGGTCTGTAGCAGGTTTTATTGATTACGGCCCCCTCGGCGCGATGATGAAACGCCGGATCGAAGATACCTGGCGGGAATTCTATGTCATCAGGGAAGGATATTACGAGATCGAATGCCCGACAATCGGGATCGAGCCGATCTATCTCGCCTCCGGTCACCTGAAAGGGTTCTCAGATAAGATGTTTGAATGCCCGCACTGCCATGAGTTCTTCCGGGCAGATCATGTTGCAGAAGAATACGAGATCCAGAATGCCCAGGCACTCTCAAAAGAGCGGCTTGCGGAAGAACTGAAAGATAAGACATGCACCTCATGCAACAAACCTCTTGGCGATGTCGACGTCTTTGATTTCAACCTGATGTTTGGGACATCAATTGGACCGGGCGGGCAGCGGAAAGGATACCTCCGCCCCGAGACGGCACAGGGGATCTTCACCGATTTCGGACGCCTGCTCAGGTTCTATCGCGACTCCCTTCCGTTTGGCACGGTTCAGATCGGGAGATCCTACAGGAACGAGATCTCGCCCAGGCAGGGTATGATCCGGCTCCGTGAATTTACCCAGGCAGAAGCTGAGATCTTCGTCCATCCGGATGAGAAAGATCACCAGAACTTCTCCCGGTATTCAGATTATAAGATGCCGCTCTATGGAATCGAACAGCAGCAGGGAGAGACGGAGGCGATCACCCTCACGATGCGGGAGGCAGTTGATAGCGGCCTTGTCGCAAACGAATATGTCGCATACTACCTGGCCGTCACCCATGACTTCATGATCAGGATCGGCGTTGATCCTACAAAGATCCGGTTCCGCCAGCACCTGCCTGACGAGCGGGCACATTACGCAGCAGACTGCTGGGATGCTGAGTACCATTCATCCCGGTTTGGCTGGGTGGAAGCAGTCGGGATCGCAGACCGGACAGATTATGATCTGAGGGCTCATGCAGCGGTCTCGGGAGAGAAGATGACCGTCTTCATCCAGTACCAGGAACCCCGCCTTGAGAGAAGATATGCCATTGTTCCAAAGATGGGCAAGCTCGGGCCCCGGTTCAAAAACCGGGCAAAAGAGGTCGGGGAGAAGATAGCTACATCGGTTCCGCAGGATGAGGGTACATACATCGAATTTGATGGCGAGAAGATCTTCATCGAAGCAGATCTCTTTGAGATCAGGGATGAAGAGGTGCTGGTGCGTGGAGAGGAAGTCATGCCACATGTCATCGAACCCAGTTATGGAATAGACCGGCTTTGTTACGCCGTCCTCGAACACTCCTTCTACCAGGACGAAGTTGATGGCGAGGTAAGAACCGTACTCCGCCTCCCCCCGGCAATAGCCCCTGTGCAGGTGGCAGTCTTCCCCCTGATGAACCGCGACGGACTCGATGAGATCGCCCGCCAGATCACCGATGCCATAAAGAACGAAGGAATCCTTGCCGAATATGATGATTCCGGTGCAATCGGCAGGCGGTACCGGAGGCAGGACGAGATCGGAACGCCCTATGCGATCACTGTTGATTATGAATCAAAAGACGACGGTGCTGTCACACTCAGGGAACGTGACAGCATGCAGCAGATCAGAGTCAGAATTGATGAGATCCCATCCACCATCCGGAAGCTCATCAGGGGCGAGATACCGTTTTCACGGGACTAGACGATGGAGACGATCCAGCACCCTTTCATTAAACCAGATACAGTAGAAAAACGCCAGTACCAGCTTGCAGTCGCGATGAGGGCGCTTGAGGAGAATACCCTTGTTGTCCTCCCCACAGGGCTTGGCAAGACGGTGATCGCCCTGCTCGTTGCCGCCTCACGGCTCCTGAATGAGGGGGGCAGGATTCTGATCCTTGCCCCCACAAAACCACTCGTCGACCAGCATATCAGGTTTTTTCAGAGCACCCTGAACCTGCCCGATCCGCAGGAGGGGGACTGTATCAGCTTCACCGGAGACACCCCTCCGGCAAAGAGGAGAGAGCTCTGGGAAGGGTGCCGGGTCTGCTGCGCCACCCCGCAGGTGATCCAGAACGATGTTGAGCAGGGCCGCTACACCCTCTCTCGTGTCTCTCTTCTGATCGTCGACGAATGCCACCGTGCAGTCGGCAATTATGCCTATACCCATCTTGCGGAAGTGTACCTTGAGACCGCCGGAAAACCCCTGATACTCGGGATGACCGCATCCCCGGGGAGCGATCAGATCCGGGTCGGCGAGGTCTGCACCCACCTTGGGATCACCCATGTCGAGACACGGGATGAAACCGATCCCGATGTGATCCCCTACATCCATGAACGGACACTGGAAGTGATCACCGTTGAGCTCCCGCTGCCGCTGAAACGGATCGTCCAGCTGACAGACGCAATGATGGACAGCCGTCTTGGCACACTTGCATCAGTCCAGTATTCGCTCCCAAAACGGGAAGGGCTCTCGATGAAGGTCCTCTCACATCTCTATGCAACAATCCAGGAGCGGATCGCAGCCGGGGATGCACGCGCCTACCAGGCTGCCTCCCTCTATGGCGAGATCATGAAACTCCGTCATGCGGTGATTCTTGCAGAATCGCAAGGGTCGCGTGCCCTCTCCCTCTATCTTGAAAAACTCAACACCGAAGGCCATTCAAAGAAGGGGAGCAAGGCGAGCCAGAGGATGGTTGCTGATTACCGCTTCAGCGAGATCATACGGATTATTACCGACATACCAGGAGAGATCCATCCGAAAGCCGGGATCACCGCAGATATCATAAAAAACCAGCTCATCGACGATCCCGACAGCAAAATCATCGTCTTTGCAAGCTACCGCGACTCGGTATCGATGCTGGTGGATTACCTGACAGAAGAGGGGATCTCTGCCTGCCGGTTCGTCGGGCAGGCATCGAAACAGAAGGAGAAGGGACTCTCACAGAAGAAACAGATCGAGGCGATCCAGAGATTTCGGGGAGGGGAGTACCATGTCCTCGTCGCCACCTCTGTTGGCGAGGAAGGGCTGGATATCCCATCAACCGATCTCGTCATCTTCTATGAGGCAGTACCATCCGAGATCCGGAGCATTCAGCGGAAAGGACGGACCGGCAGGAGTGCAGCAGGCAGGATCATCGTCCTCGTCACAAAGGGAACAAGTGACGAGACATTCCGGTGGGTCTCAACACAACGGGAGAAGGCGATGGCAACCGGAGTGAGACGCCTTCAGAAGAGGAGTGAAAAAGAAGAGGAAAAAGAGGAGATACAGGCGAGTATTGAGAGTTTTATCTCTCATCCTGATGATGAAGACAACACTCCTCCCCCTGGAGGATCCGGATCGAGAGAGCACCTTCCCTGATCGCCTGCATATAGAGGAGGCACCGGGCAGGATCAGGCTCGTTTGCAATCTTCTCACAGAGCAACACCATTGCATCTGAGATGGGATCGACACAGGAGGGGATATCAGCCTTATTCTCCTGCCGATGAACACCTGCATCCCCATCGGAATCCCAAAAAACCTGTTTTTGCTGATCAGCCGGTATGCTTTTTGGAGGGATCGGATCAACCGGCATTTCAGTGCCAGATTCAGCCATATCTTTTGCAGATTCAGCACAGACCACACAGAACTGTTTACCTTTGTATTCAAAGAGTGGTGCGTGACAGACCGGACAGGTCTTTGCCAGCATCTTTGCACCCTTCAGAAGATATTCAGCCATTATCTCATCAATTTCTGCCATAAATACCAGATCAGTATAGGCGATAGGGGATGATGAAAGATACTCCTTTCATCCATGAAACTATATAAGTCCACAAGGGGAATACTAAAGAGCAAGATGGAGGGTTCCAATTGGCAGAAACAAACAATACAATACGAAATTGTGTACAGATTTTACAGATGATGAAGGATGATAACACAATTCCAAGGAATATCCGGCGTGTAGCCGACGAGACCATGAACATCCTCATGGATGAGAAGATGCTGCCAGGTCTCCGTGCGGCAACTGCAATCTCAAAGATTGACGAGGTCAGCACTGATCCGAATATGCCGGTGCATGCACGGACACGGATCTGGGAACTCGTCTCACAACTTGAGTCAATTCCACTTGACTGAGATTTCAGGGAAGAATCGTCAGAACAACGCTCCTCTCTCTGGCATGGCGGATATCCAGCTCACAGAGCACGATCTGCTGCCAGGTCCCATTGAGGAGCCTCTTTTCAGCAAATGGTATTGACAGGGATGGGCCGATTATTGCCGCCCGTACATGGGATCGGCCATTCCCATCCCCCCACCGATCATCATGTGCATAGGGTGCATCCTCTGGTGCAATCCGCGACAACGCACTCTGAAGATCACTCACAGCACCGGGCTCGTATTCTATCGTCGTCAGGGCAGCGGTAGATCCCACCACAAAGAGGTGGACAACGCCGGTCTCCGCTCCACTCCGGGCAACAGCATCCGAGACAGAAGAGGTGATATCGATGACATCCCCTTCCCCTGAGGTATTCAGGTGAATGGTAGTCTGAAACATAGAGAGGGGTTATTTACCCCCCGGTATCTATTCGTTTTGATCTTCTTCTTCAGAGCCGCCCTCTTCCTGTGAAGTGAGCATCTCCTGGGTAACAATCGCAAACCCGGTGACCCGGTCACCATCATCAAGCCGGATAACCCGGACCCCGCGGGTGCTCCGTTTCTGGATAGCGATCTCATCCACGCGGGTCCTGATAACTATCCCGGAAGCCGTCATGACGATGATCTCATCGGTATCCGAGACAGAACGGGAGGCAACAACCATCCCGGATCTGATATCGGTGACGATGTTCCGGACACCAAGCGTTCCTCTGCCATGGCCGCGGAACTCATCGAAATCGGTTCGTTTGCCATAGCCCTTCTCGGTCAGGGTCAGCAGATGATCGTTATGGATGACCGTTACCGCCTGGAGATGATCCCCATCCCTCAGTGAGATGCCGCGGACACCCATCGCACCCCGGCCGACCGGCCTGACCGCCTCTTCATGGAATCTCAGGCTCTGTCCATGACGGGTTGTCAGGATCAGTTCGCGATCGCCGTCAGTCCATTTCACGTCGACAAGACGGTCGCCATCGCGGAGCTTTATCGCATTGATGCCGGTCTGCCTCGGATGGGAGAACTGATCGAGTGCGATCTTCACAACAGTTCCATTCCTCGTTGCAAAGAAGAGGAATCGATCGTCTCTGAACTCGGTAACCGGAATAACTGCCTGTATCGTCTCATTATTGATATTCAGAAGGTTCACAATCGCCTTGCCACGGGAGGTGCGTGTTCCTTCCGGTATATCATAGACCTTCAGCCAGTATGCCCGGCCCAGATCAGAGATACACAGGAGGTAATCATGGGTGGATGCAACAAAGACCGAGCTGATACAGTCCTCCTCTTTGGTGGACATGCCGATGATCCCACGGCCACCTCTCCGCTGCTGCCGGTAGGTGTCAAGCGGCATCCGCTTGATGTAGTTGTGCTCGGTGAGTGCGACAAAGACCTTCCTCTCCTCAATGAGTGCCTCTTTATCAAGGAACTCAGCCGAATGCGCAATCTCGGTCCGGCGCGGGTCGCTGAACTTCTCACGGATCTCGCGTGTCTCTTCCTTTACAACCGAGAGGATTGCAGCCTCGCTTGAGAGAAGCTCCATGAGCCGTGCGATCTCTGCTTCAAGGGCATCCTTCTCATCCTCAATCTTCTTCCGCTCAAGTGCTGCAAGCCTCCGGAGCTGCATCTTCAGGATCGCATCGGCCTGGATCTCATCGAGTCCGAACCGGGAGACCAAGGCAACACCCGCCTCTTCCACCGAGGCAGATGCCCTGATGGTTGCGATCACTTCATCAATCCTGTCAAGGGCAATTAAAAGTCCGACAAGGATATGGAACCTATCACGAGCTTTTCTGAGCTCAAACTCCGATCTCCGCCTGACAACCTCCACCCGATGGGCAAGGAAGTACCGGAGCATATCGGTGAGCGGCAGCACCTTCGGCTGGCCATCAACAATCGAGAGGTTGATGACCCCGAATGTGGTCTGGAGCTGGGTATGCTTATACAGGAGATTCAGAACCACCTGGGCATTGATCCCTTTCTTCAGCTCGATGACGACCCGGATGCCGTCCTTATCAGATTCATCACGGAGATCGCTGATCCCCTCGATCTTCTTCTCACGTACAAGCTCGGCGATATTCTCGATCATCCGTGCCTTATTGACCTGATAGGGGATCTCGCTGATGATGATCCGTTCCAAATCCCGCTTACCGGTCTCGATCTCAGAGACGCCACGAACGATGATCCGTCCGTACCCGGTCGTATAGGCGTTCAGGATACCAGCAGATCCCATAACCATCCCACCGGTCGGGAAATCCGGACCCGGCATGATCGAGAGGATCTCCTGTGCTGAGATATCCGGGTTCTCGATGAACCGCTCAACGAGCGTACAGACCTCCCCAAGATTGTGGGGGGGCATGTTGGTTGCCATTCCAACCGCAATCCCGCTTGTTCCGTTCACAAGAAGGTTTGGGATACGTGCAGGGAGGACAACCGGCTCCTGTGTCGATCCATCAAAGTTCGGAATGAAATTGACCGTCTCCTTCTCGATATCGATCAGGAGTGCTTCAGCCGCTTTTGTGAGCCGGGCTTCGGTGTACCTCATCGCCGCAGCAGAGTCTCCATCGATTGAACCGAAGTTTCCCTGCCCTTCAACAAGCATGTACCGGTAACTGAAGGGCTGGGCCATCTTCACGAGGGTGTCGTAGATGGCGGAGTCACCGTGAGGGTGATAATTCTCCATCGTGGCGGCGACCGCTTTGACGGATTTTCTGAAGGGTTTATCAGAGGTGTTCCCTGATCCCCACATCGCATAGAGGGTACGCCGGTGTACCGGTTTCAGCCCGTCACGGACATCGGGGATAGCACGGCCGATGATGACGCTCATCGCGTAATCGATGTAGCTCTTCTTCATCTCCTCTTCGATTGGAACCGAAATAATCCGTCCCATTGATGGCATTACCGGTTCTTCAGATGTCAAGGTTCTTCACCTCCCCTGCATGGCGTTTGATGAAATCTTTCCTGGCAGAGACATTCTCCCCCATCAGTTTCTCGAAGATATCGTTTGCATGAATCGCATCCTCGATCCGTACCTGTTTCAGCACCCTGCGTTCGGGATCCATCGTCGTCTCCCAGAGCTGGGATGCATTCATCTCACCAAGACCCTTGTACCGCTGGACATGGACACCGGTCTCACCCATCTCAGCGAGCGCCTTTCGCATCTCTTCCTCACGGAAGGCATAGACCTCCTTCTTCCCCCGTGCAATCCGGTAAAGAGGGGGCTGGGCAAGGTAGATATAGCCGAGATCGATCAGCTCCTTCATGTACCGATAGAAGAAGGTGAGGAGGAGCGTACTGATATGTGCACCATCGACATCCGCATCAGTCATGATGATGATTGCATGGTACCGTGCCCTTTCAGGATTGAAATTCGTTCCGATACCAGTTCCAATTGCGGAGATAAGTGTGTTAATCTCGAGGTTCTTTAAGATTTTATGTTCGGTTGCCTTCTCGACATTGAGGATCTTTCCCCTGAGAGGAAGGATTGCCTGGAACCTGCGGTTTCTTCCCTGTTTTGCTGATCCACCTGCCGAATCTCCCTCAACAATATAGAGTTCGCTCTTTGAGGGATCGCGTTCTGAACAGTCGGCAAGCTTGCCGGGAAGGGTGGAAGACTCAAGAGTGCTCTTCCTCCGGGCAAGTTCCCGTGCATTGCGTGCCGCTTCACGGGCACGGGCCGCTGAAGTTGCCTTCTCGGCTATAATCCCGATGATCTTTGGGTTCTCTTCGAAGAATTCCGAGAGGCAGCTGTAGACAAGGGAATCAACAATGCCCCGCACATTGGAGTTTCCAAGCCGCATCTTGGTCTGTCCTTCGAACTGGGGATTGGCTATCTTGACGCTGATGATGGCGCAGAGCCCTTCACGGACATCATCACCTTTGAAGGAGAAGTCACCTTTCAGCAGGTTGTTCTTCTTTGCCGAAGTGTTGATCGCCCGTGTCAGGGCTGAACGGAACCCTTCAAGGTGTGTGCCACCCTCACGGGTATTGACGCTGTTGACGAAGGTGAAGAGCGTTTCACCGTACCCGCTGTTGTACTGGATAGCAACATCCACCTCCATCTTATTCTCTTCATCCTTTCTCGATATCGAGATGACATCAGGAAAGAGTGTCTCTTTGCCTTCGTTGAGATAGCTGACAAACTCGCTGATCCCGCCTTCATAGTAGAAGGTCTCTCCGTCCCCGCTCCGTTTATCAAGAACCCGTATTCTCACGCTTCTGTTTAAGAACGCAAGTTCACGGAGGCGTGAGCTGATGATATCAAAATCGAAATGGGTGGTTTCGAATATGGATGAATCTGGCTTGAAGGTGATCCGTGTTCCGGTATATGAGGAGAGATCATCAGTATCACTCGCTTCATATCCGGATCCAAAACGCTTCTTCAGCCGCTGTCGCAGCTCATCGGGCGATTCCGGCACAGATGAAAGGGGCGATACAACAACTCCCCGCTCAAACCGCATTGAATAAATGAGCCCGCCGCGAAAGACTTCCGCAACCATCCACTCAGAGAGGGCATTTACAACCGAGACACCAACACCATGGAGACCGCCCGATACCTGATAGGAGTTCTTGTCGAACTTCCCGCCGGCATGCAGGATCGTCATGACCACTTCAAGGGCGCTCTTCCCATACTTGGGCATGGTATCGATCGGAATACCACGCCCGTCATCCTCAATGGTACAGGAGCCATCTGCGTTGATTGAGATATCAATATGGCTGCAGTATCCTGCCAGAGCCTCATCGATTGAGTTATCCACCACCTCATAGATGAGATGATGCAAACCCCGGCCGTCTGTGCTCCCGATATACATCGCCGGCCGCTCGCGTACCGGACTGAGACCTTCAAGAACGGTGATCTGTTCTGCGTTATATGTCGTATTCATGCATGACTCCGATTATGGCACAATGAATGGGAAAATGCCCATATTCTATTCTGTGCCATCCTCTTGCAGGCAGGATCCATACCTCCTGCTATACCTTCTTATATTGGTTCTTAAAGATGATATAGGTCTCCCTATATGAGGGATTACGGCTTGCCGACCAGGGAATAATCAGTCAAATGAACCCATATCGGGATCTTCGATTCCCAGTTCCCGGTCAACGGCAAGGATCAGTTTTACGATGATCTTTTTTGCCGTTTCTGCATCTGATTTGTCATCCATCCCGATCTTATGCCAGAGAATAAGTTTCTTCAGCCGCTCAGTCAGTTGAGCAACCTCGGTTCCTTTCAGGGACGGCGGTACCTGCATCTCGGTGACATGGTCAGATGCTCCATAGAATGCCTGTTCCGGGGGAAGGGCAAAATGCTTACTCAGGAGGACGAGATTCACCACAAATCCCCTGCCAAATTTACTTTCCATAAAGAATCATCTTGCCGGGAGATCAGATGAATGATGTGGTCAGAGGAAGTAGATGAGGATTGGGAAGATGATGATGAATGGCATGATCATCACAAGTGCCAGCCGATCGATGAATGCAAGAGGCTTTTTCGTGATATAGATGTGGGAGGAACGGCCGTACCCCCGGCAGAGCATACTCATGTAGGTACGCTCCCCCTGTTCGAAGGATCGGAGAAAGAGGGTGCCGACGGTATAGGCGATTGTGGAGATCCGGTACCGGTAGGGAAGTGCCCGGTTGTAGGCATTGAAGCACCGGGTGGTAAGGGCATTCTGGACATACCCGTACATAACCGCAAAGACGAAGAGATACCGGATCGTCATCCCAAGGACCAGGGTAAACTCGGCAGGCAACCCAAGCCGTGCCGCCCCCTCCAGAAGATTGTGCATCGGGGTTGTTCCTGAAAGGAGGATGATGAATGAGACACAGACGATGAATTTTGCAGAGAGCATCAGGGCGAAGAGAAACGATTCCTGATACACGGCAATGCCAAACGGGAGATCGAGGAGAACCGTGAATTCCGTGTAGCGGGGGTTTTTAAAGAAAATCTGGGCAACGATGATGAAGAATCCAAACGGAAGGATCATCGCAAGCCGGATGAGGTACGTCTTTATAGAGGTCTTTGAGAGTGCAAAGAGGATGAAAAGGAGGAGCAGGAATCCACCGGATACAAGGTAGAGATCCGGTTCAAATGGATAGGAGACCACTGCAATGATCGCGGCAATAGTCAGAAGAAACTTCACCCGTGCATCGAGCCGGTGAATGATACTATCCCGGTACGACTCCTGCTCGATTGCAAAGAGCTCCTCTATCATGGCTGCCTGCCAAATGCCCGGAAGAATGACGCTTCGGCATCGCTGTACCGGTATGCCATCTCTATCTCAACACCATCGCGTCTGAGCTTCCGGATGAGCCGGGGCACTGGCGGAACGTGGAGACGGGTTGAGTTCAGGAGCTCTTCGTGGGAGAAGATCTCATCAACAGTGCCGGACCCTGTGATCCTGCCATGGTTCATTACATAGACGAAATCGGCGATCTCAGGCACAAGATCAACCTGATGTGTCGAGAAGATGATCGTCATCCCGTACTTGTCAGGGAGGGTCTTGAGAAACGCAAGCAGATCTTCCACTCCGCCGGGATCAAGCCCGGCTGTCGGCTCATCAAGAACCAGTACCTGGGGCTCCATCGCCACCACCCCTGCAATCGCGACCCGTTTCTTCTCACCACCTGAGAGGTGATGGGGGACGCGGGTGCGGAGATCATCTAAACCCAGCATCGCAACTGCACTATCCACCCGGTGTGCAACAGTCTCAGGGTCAAGACCCAGATTTATCGGCCCAAAGGCAATATCCTGCTCGACAGTAGGGGAGAAGATCTGATCATCGGGATTCTGGAAGACGATCCCGACAAACTTCCTGATATCCCCAATATTTTTCTTTGTAATCGCCTCGCCACGTATCAGCACTTCGCCGGATGTCGGTTTCAGAATGCCGTTGAAGTGCTTGAAGAGGGTGCTCTTTCCTGCCCCATTTGGCCCAAGGAGAGCGATACTCGCTTTACGGGGTGCAACAAAGTCAATCCCGTCAAGTGCGAGGACATTGTTTCTATACAAATAACAAAGATTTCGCGTTTCAATTAAATGCATTGGAAGTATGATAGAGTAGTAAAAATAAGAAGATAAAGATTATGATTTCTTCGCCTTTGCACATTTTCCAATAGCAAGTGCAAGGATGAGGGCGATGATCGTCCCGAGAACGATCACAAGTGCCTCACCAGCAGTACCACCATCTTCTCCCATCGTATAATCCGGGAATGGCGACTCATAGGAGAAACGCCCCTCATCTTCTTCATGGATTTCTGCATCTTCCGGGGTATCGCCGAAGAGCCCCTTCTGACCCTGGACAACGAGCGCGCTACTCTCAAGGCCATCGGGATCGCCGGATGCAACAAATACTGCGACGATTCCGATCACAATTGCGATAACCAGACCGATGATGATAAACTGCTCATTCTTCATGCACCACTCACCCCCGTTACCATCTCGGAGAATTCAGGGCGTGCCTGGAGGAGGAGATAGATAGCTCCGGCGGTGATCGCCCCTTCAACAATTCCGATGAGTGCATGGTATGTTCCCATAGCCACCAGACCCGGCACAAGCGGGAAGGTGCCTGCAAGCCACATTATCACGGCGCAGGCAAGTGCCGAAATGAAGCAGGCAAGCCATGCGGCGATTGCAGCGGAGATATATACCTTCTTCGTTGCCCGGTGAAGCCCCTGATAGGAGAAATATCCGATGAAACCACCAATGACTCCCATAGTGAGGATATTTGCACCCATCGTGGTGAGCCCGCCATCACCGAAGATGATACCCTGTATGATCAGGACAAGCGTAAGGACGAAGACGGCGGCATAGGGAGAGCCGAGCAGGATGGCAACCAGTGCACCGCCAACCAGATGCCCGCTCGTCCCAAAGCCAACCGGCAGGTTGAAGGCCTGGATCGCGAAGATTCCGGCGGAGAGGACCGCAACCATCGGGATTTTGTCTTCAGTCAACTCATTCCTCGCCCACTTCAGGGCAAGAATGATAAAGATAAGGGCAATGATCCAGTAGATTCCGCCCTGCCAGATTGGCATAAATGAATCAGGTATGTGCATGAATACACCAGAGCACTATAACACCTAATGTATTAAAAGTATTACGAATTGAATATCATATGAGATCACGTAATACTTCTCAACAACTGCATCAATCCAAGCCTTCCGAAGACCGGCAGGAGTTCCGGCTTGAAGAGGAGGCGACGGATCAGCTTCCCCGGCCGATCCATATCTCCCTCTTCCACGATGATCTTCAGGATTTCTGGATCCGAGAGGGCTTTGATTGCGGAATCAACATCATCTGAACTCAGCCGTCCCCGCATCTCAAAGAGCTTCAGCCCGAGGGCAAGCTCTCTTCCGATATCCGCCTTCCAGAGCCTTTGATAGGTATAGAGTGCTTCAGCAGAGGTATTCTCCACCTCAAAGGCCCGCACAGCAGTTTTAACCGCATTCCTGGCCGATCGGATCCCGGTGTAGACACCCCCGCCCGAGGTGGGTTTTGGCAGGCCGGCTGCATCCCCGCAGACCATGAGACGATCCGAATAGGTCTTTTCAGGAGGGCCAAGGGGGATTGCTCCTGTAACGCAATGAACAGATGTGGACGTATAGTTCCTGATGAAGGCAGAAAACCGTGCAGGAATATCCTTCAGCCCGCAGAGCCCGACCCTTGCCCTCCTTTCCGATATCGGGATCACCCAGCCGAAGAAGTCAGGCGAGGCATCCGGATGGAGTTCGACGAACCGGGGATCACGATCAAGGACGATATCGGCCTGGATGCCGCCGAGGAGATACCGGGGGCGGGGCAGGCCGGCAGACCGGGCAATTCCGCTCCGGGGCCCGTCTGCTGCAATGCAGATCCGATGCGGTATCTCGTCCCGACCGGAGGCACCCCGTGTCACGATAAGACCGGGCTTCATCCAATCCGCATAACACTTCATCCTGATATCGGCACCGGCTGCGGCTGCCGCCTGCACCATCTCGCGGTCAAGTGCGGCACGATCAACGACATACGCCTTCGTCTTTTCTGCATCAAAGAGGAGTTCGCTCCCCTTTCCGGAGACGATCCGGGCACCCTCTATGGTATTCAGAACAGAATGATCTGTTACCTCGCATTCCGCAAAGGCAGACGAGCTGAGGAGACCGGCACACTGGACCGGATGCCCGGATGCGGCATGCTCTTCAATGAGGAGTGTCGATAGGCCTGCTTCGGCAGACAACCGTGCAGCGGTTGCCCCGACAGGCCCTCCCCCGACGACGACGATATCATACATGCGTGACCTGATCATGTGTCTCTGGAAGAGATAAGAGAGGAGTGTCTTCCGTATGCAGGAGATGGATGAAGAGCAGCTTCGATAGATCGATCAGGCAACCTACTCCCATTTCACCCCAAAGAGCGGCTCATCACTTCGTGGCTCCCTCGGCGCCCTGAGCGGGACGACATCCGTCTCCCAGGGGATCTCGCCCCCACCTTTAATGAGCCCGAGCAGGCGTTCGAGCGCAGCAGCTTCTGCCTCTTTCCTCGTTGATGCACCCCCCACCTTCAGGGTCACGGTGACCGTCACCTTCCACTCATCCGGCATACAAAAATCCTCTGAATGGAAAATTGTCCGGGGAAGGTAAATAGGCTCTGGTATTTGTAAGGCGAACCCGAACGAAAAGACGGTTTGGACTTGTGGTTTGAGGTATTCGCTATCCTGCTCTTACTCCTGCCAGAAACAATATGTTTAAGCCCGTTCTCCCAACAATAACGTATGATAGCTCTCCTGCATAATTCGCCAGAATAGACGGAGCACCACTGGAGATACTGATGGCAGCAATTATTGTCGATACACTCACCAGACGTTTCGGAGATTTTACCGCAGTTGACGCCATCTCCTTTGAGATTTCGGAAGGAGAGATCTTCGGCCTCCTCGGTCCGAATGGTGCCGGGAAGACGACCACCATCTCCATGCTCTCCACCCTCCTTGAACCAACATCAGGCAGGGCATTTCTCAATGGCATTGATATCCAAAACGATCAGGATGGTGTCCGGAAGGCAATCGGGATCGTCTTTCAGGATCAGAGTCTGGACGAGGAGCTGACTGCATGGGAAAATATGGATTTCCATGGCAGGCTCTACCGCATCCCAAAGGCGATCAGGGAGCAGCGGATTGGTGAGATGCTCAGGCTTGTCGAGCTTGAAGACCGGCAGGAGAGTCTGGTGAAGACCTTCTCAGGAGGGATGCGGCGGCGGCTTGAGATCGCCCGGGGCCTCCTGCACGAACCATCAGTCCTCTTTCTGGATGAGCCGACACTCGGCCTTGATCCCCAGACGAGAAACCATCTCTGGGAGTATATCCAGAACCTGAACCAGACAAAAGGGATCACCATCATCCTCACCACCCATTACATGGACGAAGCGGACCGGCTCTGCGACCGCGTGGCGATCATCGACCAGGGCAGGATCGTTGCGATGGACACGCCTGCAAACCTGAAGGGCCGGGTTGGCGAGGATGTGATCTCCATCACCTCCCCGGATGCGGGCAGAATCGCAGATGAGATCAAAGCCCCGTGGATTGTGGGTGCCGAACAGTATGACGGGCAGGTGATCATCCGGCTCCACTCTGCTGAAGATCACCTGCCCGAACTCCTCGGTATGATCGGAGTGGACGGCTATACGATTGCATCAATCTCGATCAGAAAGCCCACCCTCGAGGATGTCTTCCTCCACTACACAGGCAGGGAGATGCGGCAGGAAGAGGCGGGTGCAGCAGACCGGATGCGGATGATGATGCCGAGGAGGAGCTGACGATGGATATCATCTATACCCTCTGGCTCAGGAGCGTGAAGCGCTATGTCCGTTCAAAGAGCCGGATCGTCGGGAGTCTCGGAATGCCGGTTTTCTTCCTGCTGGCCCTTGGATTTGGGCTGAATGAGGTGGTGCAGATACCGGGAAGTACAGGAGAGAATTACCTCCAGTTCCTGGTGCCAGGCATCATTGCCATGGCGGTGCTCTTCACCTCAGTCTTCTCGGGGATCATGATCATCTGGGACAAGCAGTTTGGATTCCTAAAAGAGACGCTTGTCGCACCGGTCTCACGGCTTGAGATCATGCTCGGCCAGACCGTCGGCGGGGCAACGACTGCCGTCATTCAGGGGGCGTTCATCCTCGTCTTATCGCTCTTTATCGGGATCAGCATACCCTCTCTCACGGGTTTTCTCATTGCATTCCTCTTCATGACTTTGATCGGCATCTGCTTTGCAGCACTCGGCATCGCCATTGCATCAAGGATGGAGGATATGCACGGGTTCCAGCTGATCATGAACTTTGTGATCTTCCCGATCTTCGGCCTCTCCGGCGCACTCTTCCCAATTGAGAGCCTGCCCGGATGGGTGATACCCCTGACACTTGCAAACCCGCTCACCCATGGCGTGGAAGGTATCCGGTATGGGCTGCTCGGCACCTCAGCCATCCACCCACTTGTATCTCTGGCGGCGCTTGGCCTGAGCACGGCGGTGATGATTGTGATAGGGGCATTCCTCTTCAGGAAGGCGTCGGTGTGAGAGGAGGAGTTTCAGGAAGAGAAAAGGAGGATGGATATCACCTGAGAGCCCTTCCCGAGAAGATCAGAATATTCCCCGATATCTCTTCCATTGAATGATTGTCTGTTGACATTCATCACGTGGCGGATTACGCCCGTGTGAACGCATTCTCTGCCATGCACCAATAGCCATTTCAGGAGTGATCACGCGAGAGTTCACCATGTAATCCAGTAGCCAGCAGGTGCCACGCCATTCAACTCCGTGTGCAACCGCTACGTGGATGAGCGCCTGATCACCGGTCAGGAGCGGCCTATGCAGATTTTTGGCAAGAAGAAGAACAGAGAGATCGGCATAGGAGGGGTGTGGATACCTGTCAATCAGATCCATTAATTCCTGAACCGAATCTGAGCTGAGAGACTGAACAGAGAGACCCATATCAACGAGTGCTGCAAACGGAGGATGCAACAGCTCTTTCTGAACAAAATCAGAGACGACAAATCTACAGGGGAGCAAAAAGAGATTTGTTATCAGATCAGCTTTATGTAGATCGATGATTGCGTTCGTATCAATGACATACGAGAGATGAGTTGTCACGGGATATTTCTCCATTCAGAATAAAAAATTCAGCAATAGGCTGATTCAGGAGTTCTGCTGCTTTTGAGGTCGATATGATACCTTCTGCATGGGATCGATAGACAAGTGATTCAAGGGAAACGGGATCATCGCCGGGTTTTTCATCACCAGGTTCTTTTCTATTCCATCCAAGTGTTGAGAACTCTTTTCTCATCCGGGTATGGGTATCTGCGGAAATAATACCAAGATCCGATGCCCGATATATCCATGCACTCATTGAGAGTCCATACTTCTCTTTCACTATCGTGAGTTCGTGTACCGATATATGACGGCGGCTCTCTCCAAGTTCAAAGAATACTCGTGTGGAGGGGACCAGAAATGCCCCGGCAAACCGATGCATTACCTTCTCCTGATCCATACCATCCTGAAGTATCAGGAGACAATGCCCCAGTTCATGAGCAAGGGTAAATCTCTGCCGTGCATAGGTGAGTCCGGCTCGCATCAGAATGACCAGATCATCACCAAAACTGGTGCAGAGGGCATCGAATTTTGTAATGCCCCCGATAATCCCAATCTTCAATCCCTTATCCTCAAGCAATGAGGTGAGATTATCGATAGGGTGTGTTCCAAGATCCCATACTTTTCGAAGATCATCTGCGGCAGCCTCGACCTCATCATAGCTTGATACTACTCTTGGGAATCCATCGGGCATCTCAAATATTCGGCGGATTCCACTTAGATCCTCAATGGAGAGATACCGCTCCAGCCAGTCTTTTGTTTCTGCTTCAATTCGGGTTTTCTCTTTTCCGGTGATCTTTTTTGTCCGGAAACTGATCTGGCCCTTTGGTATCTCACGAGTGTGGCGGGACGGCCGGAGAAGGGCTGCAAGGGGTATCTCAAGCACATCGCTGATGCGGATCAATACCCCTGAATCGGGCACGAGAAGACCTTTTTCATACTTATCCACAGTTGTATGCGATCTCTCAATCTTCTCTGCCAGATCGCGCAGAGACAACCCAAGACACTTTCTTCTAACCCTGATACGTTCTCCAATGGTCATGAACAAAACCGCCTACCCTGATACAAACTACACACTACGTTTACAAAATCGACGTTTGGGAATATATTTGTAACCCAGACCACACCCGGTTGACGTTACGTCAGAACAGGATAATTGATGATGAAAAAAAGAGTATTGATTACTGTTTTTGCTATATCGGGCATAAAAAAAGATTATTCCTGTTTTCGAATCACAAACACAATCAGCCCGATGATCAGGAGCAGAACCGGTGCATAAACAACCGGGGAGGCTTCTGGTGTTGGCGTCTGAACTGCTGTCACTTCATGTACAGGGGTTGCCGGAGGAGCCGGTGTCTCTGCCGGGGCAGGTTCGGTTACCGTTATGAGATCCCCTTGTGTGAGGGTGGAAATCCCTGCTGCATTGAATGCCCGGAGTGTGACGCCATAGCTGCCGGGAGCCTCATAGAGGTGAGAGGGATTCTGTACCATTGAATCTGCCGTTTCAAGCCGCCAGACATCGTTATAGTAGGTAAATTCATCAATCCCATCATATGACCAGCCGCCTGTTACGAGAATGCTCCCATCAGGAAGGAGTACGCTGGCATGGCGATCCCGTGCATGCCATCCTGTCTCAGGTGTGATCTCGGTCCAGGTGGCTCCGGAATCTGCTGAATGCCAGAGATCGCTGTACCTTGTATCGTCATCCCTGCCCCCCATCAGAAGAATGCTCCCATCAGGGAGTGCAACGCTCGTATGGCCATCACGGGCCGACCATTCGGCATCCGATGTCATTTCCATCCAGGTGGCACCGTTGTCGGTTGAGCGCCAGACATCATTGTAATTTGACCATCCATCATCATCTTCAAAGTAACCGCCCATCAGGACAATACTGCCATCTGGGAGGAGAACACTGGAATGGTATGCACGGGCCGGCCAATCGGACCGATAAGAGATCTGGGACCAGGAAATTCCTTTATTATTCGAACGCCAGACATCGTTCTTCTGGCCAATTCTATCCCATCCTCCCATCACGAGTATGCTGCCGTCGTGAAGGAGAAGACTGGTAAGGCCATCCCGGGCCGTCCACGCGGCCTCATCGGTGACCTTCGTCCAGAGAGCGCCTTTGGTGGTTGAACGCCAGACATCATTATATTCGAGATATTCCTCCCCATCCCAGAATAAGCCCCCCATTATAAGGATACTGCCATCCTGGAGAAGAAGGCTGCTATGGGAGACGCGTGGTGGCCACCGGGGTGCTTCAGCGATCCGGCTCCAGGTGGCACCAGAGTCCTCTGATCGCCAGACATCATGGGTATAGGCACCATCTTCAAGGCCGCCCATCAGGACAATGCTCCCATCGGGAAGAGCAACCATTGAATGACCTCCCCGTGGTGACCATCCTGCATCCGGAGTCATCTCTGTCCACTCCGAATCGATGATCCCGTCCCCAAAGTACCATGCCCAGCCGGAAGCATCCCCGGCTGACGTGTCAGTGAATGCAACAGTCAATGGAGCGCTGCCATTTTCAGGCGTGGCGTAAAAGTCAGCGGCAGGAGATCCAACAGCATTGACACCTGCAATCATGCAGGTGAGGAGAAGAAGAACTCCCAGGAGTTGTGTGATAGGCGTTGTAGTATTCATGATTATTCACTCAGGCCACCGCAGGAACAGGAGAGAGCAGAAGCAGGTGTTTGTGCTCTTGTTACTCGAAGCAACATCTGAGTTGTATGCACGGGCATATTGCGTGGGCATATACAGGATGCGAAGATAGAGAGACGAATATACGCCCAATCAACCGAAATACCATGTAAAATCCCCCATACACTCTTATTCCAGGATGAAGCCCTTTTCCTTGCGGTAGTATAAAAAGAGGAGAGAAGAGCAATAATCGTTTGTATCTCCTGCACCAGAATCGCAAGTGAACGATTGTTATCCGGGTTCAATGGGGATCTCTCACCCAATGCTGATGGGGATGATATGGATAATTACAACCATTTTTTAACTTCCGGCACTAATCTATGAATCCGGAGGATGGAGAGAGGTGGTTGTTAACCCGCTGGTATCCGATATCGGCAATTATGTGATCTGGTTTTTTGTCGTTACCAGCATCGCCGCCATGGGACTCAACCTGACGGTAGGAGAGATCCTCGCTCCCTGGAAGAAGAAAGGACTCCTCACCATCTCGTTATTTGCAAATTTCCTTGCGGTTCCACTCTTCGCCCTTTTGATCCTGAAACTCATTCCGCTTGATTCCGGCCTCGCAACCGGCCTTCTCATCGTTGCTGCTGCCGCCGGTGCACCGTCGCTCCCAAAGGCGATCTCGATTGTAAAAGGGGATGTTGCCTATGCAGTCGGGCTGACGATGATTCTGATTCTGGCTACCATCCTCTACATGCCGCTCGTGCTCCCGGCCCTGATCGGAAACGTCACAATCGACAAGACAAACACGATACTCTATCTCATCGTCTTCATGCTGATCCCGCTTATCATCACGATGGCACTGCGGGCACGGCTACCGGAAGTAGCAAAGCGGCTCCACCCGATCGTCAGCCGGAGTTCGGACCTCTCGATCATCCTCGTCCTCCTCATCTACTCCGTCATCCTCTTCACAAGCGATTTCGCTGTTGCAGCCGGAGCAATCCTCGGACTGCAGGGCATCCTGGTTGCGATCCTCTTCATACTCGGATCATTTGCAATCGGCCACCTCCTGGGCGGATCAGATCCAAAGAGCCGCGAGGTGCTCTCTTTTGGCACCGGGTTCCGGAACGTCTCCGCCGCCCTCGTCGTTGTCACCGCCAATTTCCGCGACCCTGAGATCATGTTCATGGTGCTCGTGATTGCCATCTTTGGGATCATCTTCATGATGATCTTTGGGGGGGCGATCTACCGGAAGAAGAGGAGGGAGGGGACGATTCCGAAGTTGAGGGTGAGAAGAAAGGGGAGGGGTGAGGGAGAAGGCAAAACCGAACAGAATATACAATAGCTTTCTGTGAAAAGGATTCATATACGTGATTATGATAGAAAAAACGAAAAAACAGCCAGAATGCTGATATGGGGATTTGAACCCCAGTCGTAGGAGTGAGAGTCCTACATGATTGACCGACTACACTATATCAGCAAGAATTTGTGCTCTATTCTGTAAGACACGAGAATATTTAACCATTATCATATCATTCGTCCACCCTGCCTTCCACATCTATCCGATATCCCCCATATCCTCTCTCTACTCCACCCTCTCACACCCTCCGTTTCTCCATCACCTTCCATAGATTCATGAGCACGGAGATGCCATTAATTACGGATGAGTAGCCTCGAAGAGCAGATCCGTGAGATTGAGGATGAGCTCCGGAATACAAAATACAATAAGGCAACCTCCCTCCATATCGGCCGGCTGAAAGCAAAGATAGCAAAGCTGAAGGACGAGGCGGTTACCCGTGCAATGAAATCCTCGGGGACGGGAGAAGGCTATTCGGTCAAGAAATCCGGCGATGGAACCGTTGTTCTTGTCGGGTTCCCGTCTGTTGGTAAATCGACACTCCTGAACCAGCTGACCGGCACAAAGAGTGAAACAGCCGCATATGCCTTCACCACCCTCACCGTCGTTCCCGGTTTAATGGAGCATAGGGGAGCAAAGATCCAGATCCTGGATATTCCGGGATTGATCGCCGGTGCGGCCATGGGAAAAGGGCGCGGCAAAGAGGTGATCGCCGTTGTCAGGACGGCGGACCTGATCATCGTCCTTGGTGACGTATTCAATGACCGGCATATCGATGTCCTGATGAAAGAGCTACACGATGCCGGGATCAGAATCAACACCCCGAAGCCGGACATCACCATCAAGAAATCCGGTATGGGCGGGATTCGGCTGAACACCGTCGGCAGTGTCGATATCAACCTTGAAGAGATCCGGGCAATCCTGGCCGAGAATAAGATCATGAATGCCGATGTCCTGATCAGGGGCAATATCACCCAGGAAGACTTCATCGATGCGATGATTGGCAACCGGCGCTACATCCCCGCCTTCATTGCAATCAACAAGGTCGATCTTGTCGATGACCAGACAAAGAAGGATATTGTGAAGCACCTCACAAAGCAGTTTGGGCAGGCCCCGAACATGATCTCGGCGCACTCCGGCTACAATATCGAAGCATTAAAAGATGCCGTTTATGAACATCTCGGCTTCATCCAGATCTTTATGAAACCCCTCGGAGAACCAGCAGACATGGAGGAGCCGCTGATTGTTCGGGCGGGAAGCACCGTTGAGGATGTCTGCAACCGCCTCCACCGAGATTTTGTCGAGCGGTTCAGATATGCAAAAATATGGGGTAAATCAGTAAAGCATGATGCCCAGCGGGTCAGCCTTCCGCACGTCCTCGCAGATGGCGATATTCTCACAATAGTTACAAAACTCTAAATTTATTTAAAGAGAGAGAACCTCTTCCAGAATGTCAAGCGGCGCATCAGTTAAGACAGCGGTGCCGGAGTAATGCGCCCGGCTTGCCCCATATCCTTTTTCAGAAAGCCGTTTTAGCAAAATCTCCATTGCAGGCGGTGAAACGCCGAGCTTCTTTGCCTCTTTATGATAATCGTAGTGCGGAAGATTCACCAGCTCTCCGGCAAGAATCCTTAATAAACGGGTGAGCCGGGCCTTTGATCCAAAGACCATCCCATCAACTCTCTCAAGCAGCCGCAGGGCAAGCTCACGGTCAGCGATATCCCCGATCCAGAGCGGCCCGATCGGCAGCAGTGCCACAGTACACCGGGGGCAGGTGCGGCCGGAAGCCACCAGACCCGTTTCCACAGAACGGAACGAGCATTGCGGGCACTGGTGAATAAAACCAAGCGATGCGAGTGTCCGATCCGCCGCCCTGACACCCGGCACCATCCGAAGATGTGTCCGGTGAAAATGTTCAAACGAGAACGAGAGGAGCGGCTCAATTCCCCGATCATATTTCATCGTCTCCCGCGCCACATATCCAATCAGCATCCTGAGCCCGACCTCGGGATGGTAGTCTGTATTCATCGGCACAGCACCATACCGCCGCATCCCCGCCTTCAGGTGGGCGCCACAGAGTGGGGCAGTATCCGTTGCCGTCACAAAGAGGTATCTTTTCGCAGACCTGATCGCCGAGTCAAGAAAGGGTGCCGGACTCCCGAAAGGATCAAGGTCAACGGTCTCGAACCGCTCCGTGGAACAGAGCGCATTCGCATCCCGGTTCACCACCCGTACCGGCAGGCCGAGCCGGAGTGCATTTTTTCTCAGAAGCTGAATCGAGTCGGAATCACGGTCATTTGCAACAACCGGGATACCGCACTCATTGGCCACCCGAAGCGCCCGTACACCGGTTGCCGCCATCAGATCGAGGTATTGATCAGGATGAAGCTCCTGTAAAAGGAGGATGGTGGCATCGCGGTTCAGCTCCATCCGCCTGTTAAAAAAGACCGGTGCAGAACCCGGAGGGAACTGCGCAGCCTCATCCTGCCAGGGTATCAGAAACTGCGTTGTACCCTCTTCGACCTGCACATAATTCATCAATTATTCTGGTTTTTCGCAAAACTTATACCTTCGTCACCCGAACTATATTGGTCAGTGGGCATGTGGCCTAGTCAGGATAGGGCGTTAGCCTCCTAAGCTAATGGTCGGGGGTTCAAATCCCTCCATGCCCGTCTCTCTTTCTGAGGAGCACCATGTCAGGTACAATCGAGGGCAGATTCCCAAAAAACCGACTCGAAGCACTGACAGACGGTATGTTTGCCATCGCGATGACCATTCTGGTCCTCGGAATAGAAGTCCCGGCCACCGCAACATACCCGGATGCAGTATCACTTGTTCTTGGTCTTCTTCCTGAACTCTATCATTATGCACTCGCCTTTGGAATGCTGATGATCCTCTGGGTCGTCCATCACCGGCAATTTGCCGTGGTTGATCATATCGACTCAACCATCCTCTGGTTATCCGGGATCTCCCTCCTCTTCATCGCCCTGATTCCCTTTTCGACATCACTTGCAACCGAATATGGCAATGATCCGCTCGCACCCATTTTTCTCGAAGCAAATCTTCTGCTCATTGGAATTATTTACGCATTCGTATGGCACTATGCCGCAGGAAAAGGACTCCTGAAAGCAACGATCACCCAGGAACGTATCAGGATCACAACACAAAGAACGCTGATTGTTCCAATCGCCTCCATCATTGCAATCACCGTTGCCCTCGCCGGTTCTACCTGGAGCACAATTGCCTACCTTGCAATCCCCTTTGTGAAGATGATCCATACCCGCCTCTCAGAGAGAGCAATGACGAAATAGATCGAGGATCAATACATTTCCAGATGCATCTTCCGGGCATAGTCAGGATCATACGGCCGGCAAACGCCACCATCTCAGGGGCAACCGCAATCCTTGCCTACTTTATCGCAACCGGAACACTGATCCCCGAAGTACTCTTCCTCGCAGCAGCAGCACTCCTCATCACCGGAGCCGGAAATACGATCAATGACGCCTGTGATGCGGCAATCGATGCGATCAACCGGCCGGACCGGCCGATCCCATCAGGCGAACTGAGCGTGAATGGAGCATACCTCTATGCCATTCTCCTCTTCATCGTCGGACTAACCGCAGCGTTCTTCACGAATCCTCTCTGCCTGGCAATCGCCATCATCAACAGCGTACTCCTCATACTCTATGCCCAAATCCTGAAAGGCACGATTCTCTTTGGAAATATCGCTGTTGCATATCTTTCAGGGAGCATCTTCCTCTTCGGCGGGGCGCTTGCAGGAATTGACGGGCTGATCATAACAGTACCGCTTGCCGGGATCACCCTCTTTGGAACACTCGCACGCGAGATCTTAAAAGATGCAGAAGATATTGATGGGGATGCGGCAGGCGGTGCAACCACCCTCCCAATGGCAATTGGGATCAGCAGATCCGGGTTAATTGCCTTTGGATCTGCGGTTATCGCCGTCATCGTCAGTTTCATCCCGGTCCTCTGGTGGGGGGTCCCCTACCTTGTCGGTATTGCAGTTGTCGATTGTGCCATCCTCTGGTCGGTCTGGCCGACGATCAGGTGTCGTACCGCAGCATGTATCAGGGATCTCGGAATTACCACACAGCTGAAGTACCTGATGTACATCGCTCTCCTGATCTTCCTGATAGCAAGCGCAATTGATATCTTTATGCCAATGAAATAGTTGGTTACGTAGAGAGGGGAAATATGAAGATATACAAAAATAAGACGACCTACCTCGCAGAACCAGGATCCTTCTTCGAAGGGAATGTCCAGATTCACGGTGATTTTCTTGTGCCACAACGGACGCATTTCTGGGGAAGACTTGTTGTAAACGGCACCCTTGAGATGGGGCCTGAATGCTCGGTCGAGGGGCCGGTTGTTTGTAAAAATGCCATCATCGGGAGAGACAGCCGGATTAAAGGGCCTCTTCTTGCAGATGAGAATGCAACAATCTGCGACCGGGCACATCTCCACTCAATAGAAGCGGGCGGAGATATTGTCCTCAGGCCCGGTGTAATGGTCGGGGATGTAAAAGCTGAAAATTCGGTTCTGATCTATGGGAAGATCACATCAGGCACTCTGGTTGGACGAAACGTCAGAATAATCGGAGATTAGAGCTGGATCTAACCCTATAGTGACAACATCAAAGAGATCGTGCCAGTCAACGATCGTCTCGACACACCCATCCTTTGCTGTCACAACACCCATTGCCACAAGGCCGATCCGGTTGCACATCTCAAGCCCCTCTTTTACCTCCATCAGGCAGCCGACACCGATGATCCCTTTTGGATGATACTTCTGTACCATCCGCTTGATAAAAGTCGATCCCGGGATGATGAAGACATTGTATCCAAGCGCCTTCATCTTCGGGATACCTGATCCAAGCTCGCATCTCCCGCACCCGACACAACGAAGCCCTTCCGGCGTCAGATGGGCAGGACACTGCGCAGACCTGAGGCACTGGGGCAGGAATACTGCCCTCTCATTTGCGGGGATTGCAGCAAATACCTGGGTATTCATCCGGTTATCAAGACGTATCAGGAAGCGAAGGAGTTCTCCGGGTTCGATCCCAATCAGGGTGCAGATACTCTTCACAAATCCTTCCATAAGGACAAGAAACGGGCGGAGAAGGGCAGGGAAGAAGAGACGGCCTGACCTGATTGACGTTCCGATCAAGATCGCCATGACGATGGATATGAGAACCAGGAAGACTGCGATAAAAAGGGTGACCTCCCCAAGCAGGATCATCATCCGGTTCCAGATCTCATCCTCAAAGAACATATACAGATTTATATATGGCACAGGAGACTTTATCACCTTGCTTTATGGCATGAGCCAGGGATGTTCAAACGGCTCCCGTATCAGACCCTCTTCCGTGATAATCGCCGTTACCAGGGAGAACGGGGTTTTGTCAAAGGCATAGTTTACGACCGGCACAGCATCCGGCACCGTCGTCCTGCCGAAGAGAGAGGCAACCTCCTCGCGCCCACGCTCTTCAACAATGATATCCGCCATCCGGTGTGCCGGATCAAAGGTTGATCGGGGCGCTGCCACATAGAAAGGAATCTGGTGGTAGGAGGCAGAGACTGCATGCATGTAGGTGCCGATCTTGTTGAAGACACCGTCACTGCAGATCCGATCCGCACCAACGATCACACAGTCAATCTCCCCTCTCTGCATAAGGTACGCCGCCTCTGAATCGATGATGGTGGTCACCGGGATCCCATCCCGTGAGAGCTCCCATGCCGTCAGGCGCGATCCCTGGAGGAGGGGGCGTGTCTCGCAGGAGATGACACGGACACTCTTCCCTGCATCAACCGCAGAACGGATGACACCAAGCGCGGTTCCCCATGCAGCACAGGCAAGCGCCCCTGCATTGCAGTGTGTCAGAACCGTGCAGTCATCGGGGAGAAGTGCTGCTCCATGGGATCCAATCCTCCGGCAGGTCTCTTCATCTTCATCGGCGATCGACTCTGCACAGGTGAGCGCCCGTGCTGCTGCCTCCACAGGATCGCTCTCCTGAAGAACAACAGACAGCACGCGATCCACACCCCAGGCGAGATTCACCGCAGTCGGGCGCGCAGAGCGGAGCATCGCCGCAGCCTCGTTCACAGACCTGCTGAAGGCATCACGAGGCCCCTCAAGCGCAATCTTACAGGCAAGGGCAACCCCGTACGCACCGGCAACCCCGAGTGCGGGCGCTCCCCTGACCTCAAGCCGCTGGATTGCCTGTACGAGCCTTTGAACATCGGAGCAGACCACTTCACGATACTCTTCGGGAAGAAGGGTCTGCTCGATCAGCCCGACCCCGCCTTCCTCCCACCAGATCGTCCGGCCCTGCATCATTCACCAGCAAGGAGGACATCACGGGTCGCCCGCATCGCAGCAGCACCCGCCGTCATCACCGAGTCGGGGATATCCCGTGGGGCGGTTACGGTTCCCGCACAGTAGATCCCCGGCCTGATCGTCCCCACCGGATCAAGCTTCAGATCAGAGGTATTCAGGAAACCATTCTGATCCATTGGTATCCCGAGCCGCTCAGCAATCACCTGTGTGTCAGGAACAGGCTCAAACCCGACCGAGAGGACGACGAGATCGGCATGGAGGTTCACAAACTCCCCGGTCTCGGTATTCTCAAGCGGCAGGATCAGATCACCCTTCCCTTCGATCACCTCACCCGGGAAGCCGCGTACCAGGTGGACACCGGCTGCTTCTGCACGGACGCAGTACTCCTCATATCCCTTCCCATAGGCACGGACATCATTGTAGAGGATTGAGACCTCGCATTCAGGATAGTGTTCCAGGATCAGCATCGCATTCTTCAGTGCATACATGCAGCAGACTGACGAACAGTAGGTCCGCTTCAGCTGGATGTCACGGGATCCGACACACTGGACAAAGACAATCGATTGTGGAGTCTTCCCATCCGAGAGGCGCCTGACTTCTCCGCCGGTCGGCCCGCTCGCATTGATCATCCGCTCGAATTCGAGGCTCGTGATCACATCGGGGTAGCGGTTGTACCCAAAGATCCTCTTCTTCTCTGCATCGAAGAGCTGGTAGCCGGTAGCGATGATGACGCTTGCGGCCTCGATCACCTCGGTCTTCTCGCTATCTTCATGGAGCACCGCCTCTCTCCCGCAGATATCATAGCAGAGCCCGCATTCGATGCAGTGTTCGGCATCACGGACAACGAGATTTGGAACCACCTGCGGATGTGCCTTGTAGATCGCCTTTCTGACCCCGACCCCGGCATCGAACCGGTTATAGACCTCGACCGGGCAGATATCAACGCAGTCGCCACACCCATTGCAGAGGTTCGCATCGATATACCGGGGGTGCTGGAGCACTGTCACCCTGAATGCACCGACATCACCCTCAATCTCCTTCACCTCGGCGAGGGTGCGGATGGTGATGAGCGGGTGCCGCTCCACATCCACCATCTTCGGGGAGAGGATGCACATCGAACAGTCATTTGTCGGGAACGTCTTGTCGAGCTGTGCCATATGGCCGCCGATGCTCGGCTCGCGCTCGATGAGCGTGACCGGTATTCCATGATTTGCAACATCCAGTGCCGCCTGGATGCCTGCCACACCCCCTCCGATAACAACGACTCTACGCATCAGAATACCCCCGTGCAAGCTCAATATACACCATTGCATTCTTCAGGATTGATGCACGTTGTTCTTCTGTCGTCTCCGAGACAACCTTTCCGGGAACCCCAAGGACAACAGAGTTTGGCGGGATCACTTTTCCTTCGGTGACAACGGCTCCCGCACCGATGATGCTGCCTGATCCGATCACCACGCCATTCATCACAATAGCACCCATCCCGATCAGCACATCATCTGCGATAGTGCAGCCATGCACAATCGCGCCATGCCCGATCGAGACCCCTGATCCGATGGTCGTCGGGGAGCCGGGACTGCCATGGAGGACAGCATTATCCTGGATATTTGATCGATCTCCCACCACGATACGGACACGATCAGCCCGGATCACCGCTGAAAACCAGACGCTCACATCCTCGCCGAGCACCGCATCACCAACAACCGTTGCGGTATCAGCGATGAAAGCGCACCTGCCGGTGGACCCACCATTACACATAAGAGTATATATGTAGAAGGGTAGTTGCATGAACGTTATGGTAGGAGGCACCTTTGATCCCCTCCACATCGGCCACAAGGTTCTTCTCAGGAGATCATTTGAGATCGCCGGAAAAGAAGGCTTTGTCACAATCGGACTCACATCTGATGATTTTGCATTACGCAAGAGCCATCCTGTCCGTCCATACAGCATCAGAAGGGATGAGCTGATCGCATGGATAGAGTCTATGAAGTTTCCTGCCGGCTACCATGTCGAATGCCTTGCCGACCGCTTCGGTTCAGCATTGAATGAAGACTTTGAGGCGCTTGTCGTCTCAGAGGAGACATTCCCTGTTGCAGAGGAGATTAATGCTTTCAGGGGGGAGATGGGAAAAGGAAAAGTGGACATCTACCAGATTCGCTGTATCATGGCAGATGACGGGAAGATCGTCTCAAGCACACGGATCTACCGAAAAGAGATCGATTCCGAAGGCCACCTGATCAGATGATATACGACGCAATATCACGCGTGATGAGGGTGTCGCAGTACCGGCACCGGTATCCCCTCTTCTGGCAGGCAAAAGAGCTCTGAATCGGTTCGTTCGCATTGGAGATGCAGCCGGGATTTGGACATTTAATCACCCCGATCACCTCAGATGGGATCTCAACGCCGATCTTCTCCCTGACCTGAAACTCCCTGATGATATTGATACTCGCTTTTGGTGCAATCAGGGAGATCCGGTCGACCTCTTCCTTGAGAAGTTCCCGGTTCTCGATCTTGACAATATCCTTCTTCCCCATCTGAGGGCTCTCGACATTGGTTGCCACCGAGAGAGATTCAGTCGTCCTGCCGGTGATCCCGAGGATGCGAAGGACAGAGAGGCCCTCACCTCCATCGATATGATCGATCACGGTCCCGTTCCGGATAGGACTGATCAGAAGTCCTTCTTCGGGTTTTCTCTTCATACCAACACCTTCTGGAGCATCGCCATCCGGATGGGAATACCATTTCTCGCCTGTTTGAAATACTGTGCACAGGGCATTCTGTCTACCGCCGGATCGATCTCATCCACACGGGGCAGGGGATGCATCAGAATAAACCGCTCAGACACATCCACAAGCGTCTCCGGGGTCACCCGGTACCCATGGGCAACCGATGCATAGGAGCCGGGATCAGGGAACCTCTCCCGCTGTATCCGGGTCACGTAGAGGACATCAAGATCAGGTATGATATCTTCCAGATGCTCATGCACGACAATTTTTGTGCCGGTCTCCAGGAGATCGTGGGTGAGGCTTGGAGGGAGTTCGAGGCTGGGAGGAGTGATGGTATGGATTGTTACCCCGTACCGGGAGAGGGCAGTTGCCAGGGAGTGTGCAGTCCGTCCGTACCGGAGATCACCGAGGAACCCGACATTGATCCCCTCAAGCGGCATTGACTGTCTGATAGTAAAGAGATCAAGGAGGGTCTGGGAGGGGTGCTGTCCGGCACCATCTCCTGCATTGATCACCGGGACATCGGAAAATTCCGATGCCAGGCGTGCCGCGCCTTCCTTTGGATGCCGGAGGACAATTGAATCGGCATAACCCGAGACAACCCGGATGGTATCGGCAAGCGTCTCACCCTTGACGATCGAACTCGCCTCAATGGATCCAAGATTGATCACCTTCCCGCCAAGGCGGAACATTGCAGAAACAAAAGACATCTGTGTCCGGGTGCTTGGTTCAAAAAAGAGGTTGGCAAGTATTTTTCCATTGAGGGCATCGGGATCAAAGTCACCCTCTTCGATCGCAGATGCGCGATCAAGGATATCATTGATCTCCTCTGTTGAAACCTCGTTTATCGAGATGATATGATGCATAATGACTTCGCCGCGCAGATCTGTATCAGACTGTTGATGCGCCATCCAGATAAAACGAAAGGATCACTTCCGGGCAATGGTCAGAAAACCGCTGTGAGCCACACGGGTTGATGGCCTCGTCCCCCGTGCTGTCCGGGTCAGTTCCCGCTCCATACACTCAAAACAGTTGACACCGCCAGAGAAGAGCTCATTGCAGGCATCAATCACCGAGAATGTCTGTTCAAAGAAGGGGGTGTAGCTCGCAAAGAATCCACCCGGAACCAGGAGAGAATGGGCATGGGCGACATGCTCCTTCTGGATCATCATATCCAGGTGGACGATATCGTAGGACCCCTCTGCCGAGAGGACGTCATCTGCATGGACGGTGACATTGTCGAGGTGCGCATCCGCGATATTCTTCTCAGCAAGGCGGGCAAACTCGGGCCGCACCTCATAGGTATCGACCTGCTGTGCAATACCGCCGAAATAGATGGCGGCAACACCGCTTCCTGTCCCTGCATCCAGTACAGCATCGTTTCTGTTCATGCCGGTGTAGGCGATCACCATCCCGATATCCTTTGGGAGCATCGGGGCGCCGCTCCGCTTCCCGTGTGTGAAGAGGTCGGGTGGGCGGGGCACCCTGATTGTGAAGGCTTTCCCCAGATGGGTCTCTATCCGGTCGCCGGGCATCTTCCCGACGAGATCGGCAAGCTGTATCTCACCGGCATCGGATCCGAATTTACCCGGACCCGCCCGGAGGTAGTACTCCCGCTTCACGCCGACCAGGATGACGCGATCGCCCTCTTCGATCATTGCCCGCCAAGTTTCATGATCGCTTCTGCAATATCCCCGTTCGTCTCAACAAGAGCAGCTTTTGCCGCATCAGGAGAGACATTCGCCTGCATGGCAACGAGCTCGATATCAGCATCTGTGATCTCGGCCTGCACCGGTGCCGAATCGATCACTCCGGCAGCCTCAAACTTCGGGGTGCCTGTCAGCTGATAGGTGGTCTGCCCCTGCATCGTCATCGCAACCACCTCGGCATCCTCGAAGATGTAGGTGCCATCTGCTGCTTCAATGGTGACGCGGGTGACCCCCTCGATCGGATCCATCGACATGCCGAGTTTGTTCATCATCTGTTTCATCTTTCTTGGATTCATTCCACCGGGCATCATCGTTTATCCCTTCCCTGTCGTACTTTTACGGCACCGCCGTACTTAAATTCCAGCATCTCCGATCCGGAAAGGTTCGCCATTCCCGTTGCAAGGAGTGAGTCGTCTTCAGAAACAACAAATACCTCGTCCTCTGCACGGATATCCGGATCTGCGCTGATCACGTGTTTTGCCATCGCCGTTTTTCCGGCCGAGACAAAGGGGACTGCCTCTTCATGCACAACAACCCGAACCGCCGGGGGCGCGAGGAATGCATGGAGGCGGGCCGCCCCGTCATAACTGAGGGTGAGGCGGCCATCCTGTGCCCGTACCGTCGCGAGCCTGACCCTGCCCAGCATCACATACCGTATCCTCTGGGATGTCGAGTACTGGAATGTACATTCATCGGGGAAGAGTGCATCTCCTGCACCGCGCCCAAACTGGAATTCAGCTATTTTTCGTACCCTGCGCAGACTGGCTTGCGAGGATCTCATCAATTCGTCTGACAAATGTCTCCTCCGTCCCTGCAGGGATATATGCCCCTGCTGCTATTGCATGACCTCCACCGGCACCACCCACAAGCGCGGACGCTTCACAGAGTGCTGCCTGGAGATCGATTCCCGATCGGACAACCCGATCGACTGTTCTCATCGAGACCTTCACCACCTCGGGATCATCGGGCAGGGTGCAGAAAACCATGATCGGAAGCTTCCGATCCAGTTTTGAGAGCGCCATCCCTGCCCCGATCCCGACAATGGTATCAGGGAACTGATCCTGTGTGTGGATCCACTGGAAATGCTCTGTTCTGGTGACTCCCGTCCTGATGATATACTGGAAGAGCTCCCGGATCACGCTCCGGTGATGACGGAGCATCTCCTCTGCCTGCTGGTATACAATGCCCCGGTCACCCCGGCAGACCGCGCTCCCGATCATGGGACGGGTCCACCTCCCGCAGGCATTCAGCAGCGTCGCATACTCCGAGGCATTCCTGAGTGGTGATTTCTGGGCTTCATCAGGGAAGATGTATGATTCACCAAAGAGCCGGTCAACCGACTCGCCATGGGCAACCAGCTGTTCAACGAGTGCGGAGGCGATTGTTCTCTTCTCTTCAGGAGAGAGATCCTCCCAGACCCGCCACTGCCCTTCGGGATCACGGAGCTGGATACCGAGCCGTTCGAGGAATGTCTGCGCCCCATTGGGATTATTGCTGATCCCCGGCAGAACAGGATCGTCACTGTAACTGAGGCAGATATGAACCGGGCGCGTAGAGAGGCCATAACAGTTGAGATCATGGGAGATAGCCAGGACATTGCCCGCCTCCACGCCATCGAGTGCGATCTCACGGGCAGGGCCGATGAGCCCACACCCCTCACGCGCCATCATATCCCCGACGTTTCCGACAACCGCAAGCTTTGCGAGATCCCGGTTGGCACCATTCATCTCCCGTGCCACAAGATATGCGATTCCTGCTGCAGAGAGTTTCGTGATCCCATAGGGGAGGCAGTTCACCTGCCGGTATTCGATCTTTGCGGGTTGACCGATGTGATGATCGAGGATGAGCACCTCGCCGGATGAGAGCCCGTGTTCTTCAATCAGGTTCTGCTGGCCTGCACCCAGATCGACAAAGAGTTTTAATGAGTCGTCTTTTGGAACCCATTTCATCATCAACGGTTCAAGCTGCCTGAGGAAGACCGATTCACAGGGGGTTCCCTCCCGCTCGATCGCCTCTTTCAAAATTGCCTCGCTTGCAATGCCATCCGCATCGATATGAGAGATGATCGTGACGGAATCTGCAGATCTGATGATCTCCGAAGCCTCCAGGAGATCGTCAGTAAAAGCCATACACTAATGTTTAGGATCTCCCAATACAAGATAGTGTATCATGCCGTCCTGGTCAAGCACATGGACAGAAGAAGATCCGATCGATATTCTCCGGATGCTGGCGATCGAGAAGAATGCTGAAGCTCTCGGCGTCTCCACCCGTCAGATGATGGAGAGTGCAGGCAGGGCGCTTGCAGAAACAGCACTCGATACGTCTCCAAAACAGGTGCTCATACTTTCTGGCAGAGGGAATAACGGGGGTGACGGGTTTGTTGCTGCACGGCATCTCGCCCGCCATACGGACTGCTGGTGTATCTATGTATCTGGCGACCGGAAAGGGGATTCTGCGGCAAATCTCCGGGCACTAAACGCATGCGGCATCACCCTCCATGAGGTATCCTGCAAAGAGGACGTCTATGCCAGGTCTCATCTCTTCGCATCTGCTGATCTGATCCTTGATTGCCTGCTTGGAACCGGCGCAGGAGGAGATCTCCGCGAGCCGATCGCTTCCTGCGTTGCATTGGCAAACGAATCTCCCGCATATATCCTCTCTGCCGATCTCCCGACACCCGGCATCTCCGCAGATGCAATACTTGCATTTCACCGGAGCAAAGGCGTCGCCACCGAGATCGCCGATATCGGAATCCCAATCGAAGCCGAGTGTTTTTTGGGGCCGGGTGACCCCCTCACAATTCCAAAAAAGCCGGAGAATGCCCATAAGGGCTATGGCGGGAAGGTACTCGTTGTGGGCGGCGGCCCCTACCAGGGTGCACCGTACCTCGCAGGGCTTGCCGCCCTCCGTGCCGGTGCAGATATCGTCTTCGTGGCAAGCCCGAGTGCCCTTGACTGCCCCGACCTGATCCATATACCCCTTTCAGGCAGGATCATCGGCGGGGAGGAGAGCGGGCAGTTGATCCGCGCTGCCGGGGAAGCCGATGTAGTGGTGATCGGCCCCGGGCTTGGGACTGAGAGCCATGAGGTCATTCTCAGGGTGGCAGCGGCTGCAGGGCGCGCCGTCATTGATGCCGACGCACTCCGCCTCCCACTGCCAAAGGGTGGAGAGACGATCTATACTCCGCATGCCGGCGAGTTTGCCCGCGCATTTGAGGGAGAGCTTTCAGGAGACCCGGAGAGGGATGCGGTAGTTGTCCGGGATGCCTGCCCCGAATCGGCCGCGATACTCCTGAAAGGCAGAACCGATATCATCAGTGATGGCAAACGGGTCCGGTTCAACAGGACAGGAGTACCGGCGATGACCGTCGGCGGCACAGGTGATATCCTCGCGGGAGTAGCAGCCGCCCTCCTCTGCCGGATGCCCGCATTCGAAGCAGCAGCAGTTGCCGCATATGCGACCGGCCGCGCCGGGGAGGAGGCAGCGCAGGAAATTGGTGACGGGCTGATCGCAAGCGATCTTCTTCTGTTCATTGCACAGATACTCTATGGAGACTGAAATTGTATGGTTGAATTTACCCATATCGACGGCGACCATGTCCAGATGGTCGATGTCACGGAGAAACCTGAAGTTCACAGGAAAGCAACCGCACAGGGGAGGATATATCTCAGCAGCGAGACCCTGAAGGCGATTGCCGCAAAGACGACACGCAAGGGAAATGTCCTTGCAACCGCTGAAATTGCCGCAATTCTTGCCGTGAAAGACACCTTCCGGATCATTCCGATGTGCCATCCCATCCCGATCGGCGGAGTATCAGTTGACTTTGTGGAGACAGACGAGTATATCGAGGCAACCGTCACCGTGAAGACCTATGGCAAGACCGGCATCGAGATGGAGGCTTTGACAGGAGTCTCGGTTGCACTCCTCACCATCTGGGATATGGTAAAATCCGCGGAAAAAGATGAGTTCGGGCAGTATCCGGGAACCAGAATAGAAGGGATCAGAGTCCTCTCCAAAGAGAAGAGTGCACCATAACCAGCATCCTTTAAGTTCGGAGGAGTCGAAGTATAGAGATCACGGGATATCTCCCGTCAAGGAATGTGGCTTCAACACAATCAAGCCGAACCTGGAGAAGACAAATGTCACGATCAATGTATTCGTATGTCCGTGAGGCATGGAAAAAGCCTGACGAGACCGAGGTAAAGAAACTCCTCTGGCACCGCATGCAGAAATGGCGGCGTGAAGGATCCGTTGTCCGGATCGAACACCCCACGCGGATTGACCGCGCCCGCACCCTTGGATACAAGGCAAAGCAGGGTATCATCGTTGTCCGCGCCCAGATACGCCGTGGTGGCCGGAGAAAGTCAAGATATATCCGCGGGCGGAGAACCGCACGGATGGGCATGGCCCGCACAACCGCAGGAAAGAGCATCCAGCGGATGGCAGAAGAGCGTTCTGCACGGCGCTACCCGAACATGGAGGTTCTGAACTCATACTGGGTTGGAGAAGACGGCGTAAGGAAATTCTATGAAGTGATCCTTGTCGACCGAAGCCACCCCGGCATCAGAAGCGACAAGACGCTGAACTGGATCTGCGACCAGAAGAACCGTGTATTCCGTGGCAAGACCTCGGCCGGAATGAAAGGCCGTGGCATGCGCCGTAAGGGTACCGGTACCGAAAAGACCCGTCCAAGTATCCGTTCACACAAAAATCAGGGGAAATAACCCCACTTTTCTTTTATGACGGTCACGGATGCTTTCATCCATCCCTTTCCCGAGGGTGACTCGACACTTCAACGCATGGCAATGACCGCACGTGAATGCGGTTTTGACACGCTCATTGCAGTCAATCACCACCCATGTGAATATCATGGCGTCCGGATTCTGCAGGGAGTGATCGTAATTGAAGGCACAATGAAGGCAGTCACAAACACAATCAGGCAGAAGAAGCGGGCGATCATCGGGGTTGCCGCAGGTGAAGCCACCTTTAACCGGAGTGTCCTGAAAACCCGCGGCGTTCATCTGATCACCGATCTTCACCGGACGCAGAGGAACGCTTTTGATCAGGTGACCGCAAAGCTTGCCGCAGAGAATCGGGTCGCGGTGCACCTGGATATCAGCCATATCATCTCCTGTCAGGGTCACTCCCGCCAGAAGGTGCTTGCCAGGTACCAGGAGCTTCTCGTCCTTCAGAGGAAGTTTGAATTCTCCTTTTCGATCGGGAGCGGGGCAAAATCGATCCTCGGCCAGCGAACTGTCCGGGAGATGATCCTCCTGACAGCACTTTTCGGGATGACAGAGGAGGAGACGATCACAGCCCTTGGAACAATCCCCGATCTCTTTGAGGATACATCACGTCCACGGGTGGTTTCATGAAGCATCTCTCCCCCACGCTCCGCGAAAACCGGAGATATGTCCTCGTCAGAATCATGCCATCCAATCTGGATAGTGAGATCCGGGATCTCTATTATGCGATCTCAGACAGCGTCACTTCCCTCTATGGCGATTGTATCGCCGCAGAGGTGCATGCCGCCACAATCCTGCGGGAAGGAGCGTTCCTGATTGTGCGATGCAGACGGGGGCGGGAGAGGGAGCTCTGCTGCGCAATTGCCGCTATAAGATCCATCAACCAAACTGAGGTCCGCCTCACAACGATCGCCACATCAGGAACAATTGCAGCGCTCAGGAAGAGAATGCGGCCCGAAGAACCGGGACAGCCGATCACCTGCACCATCAATTCCGGGGAGCAGAATGGCATCATGTATGCCAATGGAAAGATTGACCTTATCAGAAGAGATATGAAAGGTCAGGAATTAGTATATCTCACGAAAGACGATATGGAGAAATTTCATGCAACCACAACCAAACCAGATGGGATATGACCGGGCAATAACCGTCTTCAGTCCGGACGGCCGCCTCTACCAGGTCGAGTATGCACGTGAAGCAGTAAAGCGGGGAACAACTGCTGTTGGGATCAAATGCAAGGAGGGTGTCGTCCTGATTGTCGACAAGCGGGTCAGCTCAAAACTGCTCGAACCCTCATCAATCGAGAAGATATTCCAGATTGATGCACATATCGGGGTTGCATCCTCCGGCCTGGTCGGCGATGCCCGGGCCCTGGTGGACCGCGCCAGAATCGAGTCGCAGATCAACCGCGTCTCCTATGACGAGGCGATTGATGTCGAGACACTCGCAAAGAAGCTCTGCGACCATATGCAGACCTACACCCAGTTCGGCGGTGCCCGCCCCTATGGAACAGCCCTCCTGATTGCAGGTATCGCAGATGGCACATGCCACCTCTTTGAGACGGACCCCTCTGGCACCCTGCTCGAATACAAGGCAACCGGAATCGGGATCGGCCGGCCGGCGGTCATGAAGGTCTTTGAAGAGGAGTACGATCCCGAACATTCCTGCAAAGAGGCAATTCTGCTCGGGCTCAGGGCACTCCATGCAGCGACTGAGGGGAAGTTTGATGTAAATACCGTTGAGATCGGCATCGCATCGCTACAGGCAGGCACCTTCAGAAAGATGTCACCCGAAGAAGTGGCAGTCTGCGTTGAAGCATTTGAGCAGTGAGGTGACGACCGATGATCTCCCTCGATAATGCTGTTGTTGCGCGCCTTGAATCCCATGGCGAACGGTTTGAGATCCTTGTCGATCCCGACCTTGCCCAGAAGATCCGGGAAGGGGAGGAGATCGAGATCGAGAACGTCGTTGCTGCAGAGTTTATCTACGAGAATGCAGCTCACGCAGAGAGAGTATCTGACGAAAACCTGACAAAGGTATTCAAGACAACCGACTTTGAGACGATTGCACGTGCAATCATCGAAAAAGGAGAGATCCATCTCACCTCGGAACAGAGGAAGGCACGGTCTGAAGAAAAAAGGCGGCAGGTGATCACCTATATCGCCAGAAATGCCATCAACCCCCAGACAGATCTGCCGCACCCCGCCCAGCGGATTGAGCTCGCACTCGAAGAGATCAGGATCAATTTTGATCCCTTCAAATCTGTTGATGCCCTCGTCAAGGAGACCGTCAAGGCGCTCAGGCCAATTCTCCCGATTAAGTTTGCCGAGAAGAGGTTCGCCGTTAAAATCCCGGCAGACTATGCGGCACGCGGATATGGCGATATTGCAGGCGCACCCATGATAACAATGGAACGGGAGGAATGGCAGGCAGACGGATCCTGGATCTGTATCGTAAAGATCCCGGCAGGCATGCAGGAGGAGTTCTTCTCGCTCATCAACCGGGTCTCAAAAGGGGATGCCGAGGTCAGGATCATAGAGTAACTTAATAGCAATCAATAGCAAATACAATAAGACATCTATCGGAGATTCGAATCATGGCAAAAGGAAAACACAAGGCTAAGGGACGTATTTCAGGAAGTGCAGGACGCTTTGGACCGCGCTACGGTCGATTTATCAGAAAGAGCGTCAACCAGATCGAAAAGACTCAGCGAGCAAAACACCTCTGTCCCAGATGTGATACGATCTCTGTGAAGCGTGAAGGAACGGGTATCTGGACCTGCAGAAAATGCAATTTCAAGTTCGCAGGCGGTGCATATGCGCCACAGACACCAGGTCTGAAGGTTGCACTCAGGAACATCGACGCATCCATCAAGAAGGAGGCGTAGACTGGCGTGACCGGGTCATACAAATGTGCCCACTGCAAGAGGAAGGTTGAGATAGACGTGAATGTCCGCTGCCCATACTGCGGACACCGTATCCTCTTCAAAGAGCGTGGGGCAGTTATAAAAGACCTCAAGGCCAGATGACGATCCTGACGACATCACGCCGCCCGACCCCTGAGATCCGGGCCTTTGCCCGGGATCTCGCTTTTGCACTCGGGTGCGATCATATGAACAGGGGAAAAACCGGGCTTCGTGATCTCTGTCCCAGGGATCCCGCCATACTTTTTATTGAGAAGCAACAGCAGAAGATCGCTATCCGCCTCGAAGTGGAAGGCGAGATGAAAGGGGAGATCATTCTATCCGGCTGGTCGGTCAGCACTCGTGAGAAAGAGATGCGGAGAGGCATCTTCACGAGCGACCAATCGGTTTATGATCTCCTGAACCGATATGTACCTGTCACAATGGTCCAGAACCAGGACGGGGCAATCACCTTCGACGGAAGGCAGAGACGAGAATATCGGTGTGATCGGGAGGGTTATGATGCATGATACAGAGTTTACCTTTGTCACCCCTCATGCACCCATACTCTACCAGGCACTTGCCCCCGAAGCATCAGATGAAACCGGGGATCGATCAAGTGCCACCATCAGCCTTGAAAACGATCGTCTGACCCTGAAAGTCACCGCCGGCGACATCCCGGCATTGCGGGCTGCATTGAATATGTGGCTCCGCCTGATAACTATCGCAGAAGAGATGCAGGAGATTGATAATCATGGAAAACCCTAATATCCCCCAGAAAGTCCAGCAGCAGATCGCCCAGCTTCAGCAGATGCAGCAGCAGATGCAGACGATTGTTCAGCAGAAGTCCCAGTACGAGATGAGCGTGCGTGAGGCGAAGCGTGCGGAAGAAGAGCTGAAAGAGACAGCTGACGATGCCGAAGTCTTCATGACAATCGGTTCAGTGATGGTGCAGCAGACAAAAGAGCATGTCACAAAAACTCTCGCTGATAAGATCGACACCCTTGAGCTTCGGATCAAATCCCTTGAAAAACAGGAGAAGGCGATCGCCACAAAATTCGAGCAGCTTCAGCAGCAGGTCAGAAGCTCACTCGAAGGGCGCATGCCGGAAGCGGCATAATCACCTCTCATTTATAATCAACATCTTTTCTACTGTCATTTCGCGTATCGCAGAGGCAGGGCCTTCGCGTCCGATGCCGGATCCCTTTACACCACCATACGGCATCTCATCGACCCTGAATGTCGGGATATCATTCACCAGGAGCGCCCCGACATCGATTCTTCCAAAGGCTTTCCTGACGGTCTCAAGAGAGTCGGTGAAGATACCTGCCTGAAGCCCATAGTCAGAGGTATCTGCTATCCGGATCGCTTCATCTACCTCGTCAAAAGGAGTCAGGAGAATGACCGGGGCGAAGAGCTCCTGGCATGAGAGATCCTGGGATGGCCCGATATCGGCAAGGACTGTCGGGTAGAGAAGTGCCCCCTCACGCCTCCCTCCACAGACGAGGCGGGCGCCGGAATCGACAGCTGAGCATATCAGCGCCTCGGCCCGTGATGCCGCCTCAATTGAGATCATCGGCCCGATATCAGTCGTGGGATCGGCCGGGTCGCCGACCTTCAGCAGGCGGAGATGCGCAAGGATCTTCTCCTCCATCTCCGGATAGATCGAGCGATGGATGAGAACACGCTGCACCGAGACACAGTTCTGGCCGGCATTTGCAAACCCCCCGGCAACAATCCGCATTGCGGCATAGTCATGATCGGAATCCGGGCAGACGATGACAGCAGCATTTCCCCCGAGTTCAAGACCGACCGGTTTTCTGCCTGCACGATTTTTGATCGCCCAGCCGACATCCGGGCTCCCGGTGAAGGAGAGGTAGCCAAAAGAGTCATCAGGGATAATCTCGTCAGCCACCGCACCGGGTGCCGGGATCACCGAGACCGCTTCAGGAGGATAGCCCGCCGCGATGATGATCTCAGCCAGGATCAACGATGAAAGCGGTGTGGCGGTTGCCGGTTTCAGGAGGAAAGGGGCACCGATCGCAATCGCCGGGCCGATCTTATGGCAGGCGAGGTTTAAGGGATAGTTAAAGGGGGTGATCGCAAGTACCGGGCCGGCCGGCACCCGGGTGAGATACCCGGTATGGCCGGCACCTGCCGGGGTGCGGTCGAGGGAGATAATTGCGCCATCAACCCGTCCTGCCTCCTCTGCCGAGATCGTAATCGTCTCAATCGCGCGGGTGACCTCGCCATCTGCCACCTTCCGCACCTTCCCGCCTTCTGCGATCAGGGTTGCTACAAGCTCTTCCCTCCGCTCCTCAAGACGTGCGGCAATAGCATACAGAATCTTTCGCCGGGCATAGAGGGGGAGGGTTCGCGTCGTCTCAAATGCTGCTGCTGCCGCCCGTGCACCCTCACGGAGATCATCGGCCGACCCGAGACAGACTGCGGCCACCGGTGTACCGGTATGGGGAGAGATGACGGTTGAGATCTGAGGGCTGCTCTTCCACATTCCGCCAACACAGAATGGTCGTGGATCATCCATATGAAGAAAAAAGGTGGGAGAGAATAAAAAGATCAGGGTGACGTCTGCGTATACCGGATGAGGTTGATTGCGTTGACCATCGCCTCAGCTGATGCGAGGACGATATCGTCACCTGATGAGCTTGCATCATAGGTCCTGCCCTCAGCATCCTCGACGGTGATCGTCACATGACCGATCGCATCGGTTCCGCCACTGATCGCCTCGATCCTGAAATCTTTCATCTGGATCCCAATCGGCATCACGCTCAGGACTGCTTTCACCGCGGCATCCACAGGGCCGTTTCCGATGGCACTCCCTGCCTTCTCGGTCCCAAGGACACAGGCACGGACACTGGCAGTCGGTATACAGTGGTTCCCGCTCATGACAGCGATATCACGGAGCTCAACAGTCTTTGCAACCGCCTGGATATCCATCACATCTTCTGCGATCACATAGAGATCGTGATCGGTCACCCGCCTGCCACGTGCGGAGATCATCTTGATCCGATCAACAATCAGATCCAGCTCGGCATCTGATGGATTGATATGGACAAGGGAGAGCATCTGCCGTACCGCATGCCTGCCGACATGCTTGCCGAGTGCGAGGCGGCGGCGGTGGCCAACCATCTCCGGGGTCATGATCCCCGGCTCGAAGGTCTGGCTGTTTGCCATGATACCATGGGAATGAATCCCGGATTCATGGGCAAATGCATTATCCCCGACCACCGGCTGGACCGGCACAATCGGAATTCCTGAGTACCGGGAGACGAGCCGCGACATCTCGACGAGGCGGGTCGTCTCGATCCCGGTCGAAATCCCGTTGATCGCTTCGAGGATCATCACCGTCTGGGCGATATCCGCATTGCCTGCACGCTCACCGATCCCATTGACCGTCACCTGCACCTGGGAGGCACCTGCCTCGACTGCGGTTGTGGTGTTGGCAACGGCGAGACCGAAATCGTTGTGGCAGTGGATATCGATTGGGATTTTTATCTCCTCTGCAAGTGCCGCAATCAGGGCACGCATCTTCATCGGCGTATAGACACCAACGGTATCGGGGACATTGACAACCGTTGCTCCCGCATCGGCAGCAGCCCTGAAGACCTCGATTAAGTAGGGGAGATCGGTCCGTGTTGCATCCATCGCCGAGAACATGCACTGGCCAAGATGATCGCGGACATACCCCACAATCTCTCCGGTGATTGCCAGAACCTCTTCACGGCTCTTTTTGATGGTATTCTCACGCTGGATATCTGATGTCGGAATAAAGACATGCACCATATCGACATCGCAGTCGAGGCAGATGTTGACATCATCCACACGAGACCGTGAAAGCCCGCAGATTGCCGCTGAATGGCCTTCAGCTGCAATTCTGGATACGGTCTCCTTCTCCTGTTCTGAAGATGCGGGAAAACCGGCTTCGATCGCATGTACACCAACCTCCGAGAGGATGCGTGCGATATCCAGTTTCTGTTCAAGGGTGAAGGATACACCCGGTGTCTGTTCACCATCCCTCAGGGTGGTGTCAAAAACAGTTACTCTCTTGGGCGACATGCTTTCAACAAAGAAAGCAATTCCCCACAGAAGCTTTTGCCGTAGGCATACGCATATATTGGAGCTATGGAGAGATAAAGAATTCTATCGCAGAATTGTCTTAAAAGAAAAGTGAACGCCCAGATCGGAATTCGAATCCGAGTCGATGCCGTGACAGGGCATCATGATAGGCCACTACACTATCTGGGCACTTTGTGGGTTGATCCCGCCTCCCGGAGTCGAACCGGGGACATCGCGGTAGCCGCGCAGTTCGCCCACAGGCGATAATCTTACTACAGCCGCGCACTCTACCAGTCTGAGTTAAGGCGGGTAACTGCACTAAATAAAAAGGCGAAGATGACATATAAACATGTCGAATCAGCAAATACACGCCGATTGGAAGAGGAATGAGAGAATACAGGCAATAGAGAGATAAAACCAATAATGGGCAAATATATGAGCTCCAATGGATTTTCAGAGAGGGAGGGAGAATGACACCTGCATCAATCAGGAAGTTCTCCGCGCAGGGGATCACCAACCCCTTCAGAGACTGTGACCTCAAGACCTGCTCCAAAGACCTTCCGGATCATATGGCCCTCAGACCGGACACCCCAGACCTCTAAGATACAGTCTCCCCGCGCCTTAAGATCAAGGATGATCTGCCCGCTCTGCCCCTTTGACAGGCGGGCGTCAGTTATACGGCCTGCATGAGTGCGATCAAGGTGTTCAGCCAGCCTGAGAAAGAGAGAGAGGGTGCGGATCTGATCCTGGACCACCGGATCATGGAGGCTGAAGTGATGATCCTTCTTCCGTGGTGCTTTCTTCCGGTGATACCGGGCGATCTCTGCCATGACTCCGACCTCATGCTCATTGAAACCGACCAGATCCGCGTTCCTGATGATGTAGGCGGAATGGAGATGATGATTGGAGAACGAGATGAAATTGCCGGTATCATGGAGATATGCCGCATACAGGAGGAGAGCCCGTTCAGAATCACCATATTGATGGAGACCGGCATCTCGTGCCGTATCGAAAAGGAAGGCAGAAAGACCGACGATAGTGAGTGCGTGAGCCTCATCGATCCGACAGGATCGTCCCAGCTGAACAACACTCCGCTTTCTGGACGATATCTTCTCTGCATGGGGGAAGCCAGGTATCCGGGAGAGATATTCAATGAGAAGGCCCTCACGCAGGCCATGGGGAGATATCTCGATCTCAGTGATCCCCAGCTCTTCCATCACCGATTCAAGGATCACCCCACCACCGATGATGATATCCGCCCGCCCGGGATTGATCCCGGGAACTTTCCTCCGCTCTTCCAGAGAGAGGGAGCAGAGCCGCTCGATCGTATGCCTGAGATCCTCATACCTGAGGCGGGCAGGCGTGGAGGTTTCCGGATAAAGGCGGGAGGCGATCTCGGCAAGATTCTGTATGGTGCCCGAACTCCCAAATGCACGTGAATAAGGAGCTTTCCGTATCCGGGTTAACGGCTGGGCGATGACATTTCTGACAAACTGCTGCATCCGGGCATATTTCTTCAATGAAACAGGACCGTCTTCACCGGGACGGAAGAACTGGTTTGTTATCCGGATTGATCCGAGCTTCAATGATTCAAGCGTGAGGTAGTCATGCTGGCTGCCGATGATCACTTCAGTCGAGCCTCCGCCGATATCGATGAAGATTGCCCGATGCGTGCCGATGTCAATCCCGGAGACGACACCCCGGTAGATCAGCCGTGCCTCCTCCTTGCCAGAGACGACCCGGACATCAAGGTTTGCTTCCCTGAGGAGCATCTCAAGGAACTGATCGGCATTCTTTGCCTCCCGTGTGGCAGAGGTGGCAACAGCGACAAATTCCGATACACCATAGGCAAGGCCGAGATCAACGAAGAGTTTACAGATGGTGACCCCGCGGCCGATCGCCTCTTCAGAGAGTTCTTCACGGGCAAAACATCCCTCACCGAGACGGGCAACCTCCTTCTGCTCCGTCAGAACGCTCATCGATCCATTCTGGTTCAGCCTGACAACCAGGAGGCGGATCGAGTTTGTGCCGATGTCAATGAATGCGACATTCTCCTCAGAGGCAGGCATCGGTTCGGTCATTTTGGTTCAAATCCCGTCTGTAATCGATCAATTGAACAGTGCGCAGATATACCGTTGTCACCTTCAGGTGGATTTCGATCTTTTCCAATAAGCCGTGCCTCCTCAAGAGTGATCCCATGTGAAAGGACGGTACAAAAGATCCCGGGAAGACCGGCCTTCCTGATTGCATCTGTTACCTTCCCGATATCATAGGGGATCCGGATATGGCAGACTGAGAAGGGATCTGCTTCCAGCAGGCAGTAACATGCCCTGGGATCTCCATCTGCCGGCCTGCCTGCCGATCCGCAATTGATGAAGAGGCAGTCTGAAACAGTCCGGGTGAGGGGGAGGTGTGTGTGGGCAGAGATGATCGCATCCACGCCTGTTGCCTTTGCATACTCCAGAAGCTCTGTATCAGGCGTATGAGGGTCGATCCGCCCTGTCATCGATCCGGGAGCTCCATGTGTGAGAAGGACGGTCATATCACCGATACGTGTCCGAATCTCCCGTGGGAGTGAATGAAGATGGCTCTCCTGATCTTTTGTGACCTGTTTCTTTGTCCAGCAGAGCGACTGCATCTTCTCATCGCCCCGAATACGCTTCTTTTTACAGTCATTTTTGGTGAGCGAAAGGATCTCAGAATCGATATTGCCTGCAATCCCGGTGATCCTCTTCTCCATAATCAACCGGATCGTTTCTTCGGGATACGGCCCAAAACCGATTACATCCCCAAGATGCAGGATATGCGTTGCACCCCTCTGTTCGGCATCCGCAATAACCGCCTGAAGCGCTGGCAGATTTGCATGGATATCGCCAATCAATGCAACCCGAACCGGGGTTCCTCCGGGCATCCGGTGAAGCCCGGCTCCCGTCATGACAAGGGGGCCGGTGATCTTCTGCCTGATATCCTCAATCAGGTTATCCTCCTTCATCCCATTCCAGTGGAGCGAGAAGAGTTCATATAATTCATTTCGCCGTGATCTGCGGTCATCTGCAAGATGCAGCAACCCCGGTCTGATGAACCTCATAAACCCGGTGTGCCCAAAGAACGACGCAACACGTGCCTCCTCCTCTTCCATAAAGCCGGGGAGGAGATCCAGCCAGACATCACAGTCATGCATATCCCCGAGGAGATCCTGGAGCTTTTTTATCTCCTGTATCGGTTTTTTCAGGCCATCAGGGTAGAGTTCACGGAAGATCTCCATCGTATACCGAAGCCGTTTTGCTGCGATCCGCATCTCATGGTGCTCGGCAATTCTGGTCGGGTCAGGAACATAGCGCTCAAATGAGAGGAGCTCCAGAAGCCGCATGCTGATCGCCCGGTATGCGGTCTCATAGGCAAACCTGCTATGGATATCGGTTTCGTGGAGTTCTCCGGAGACGATCTGATCCCGGCACCAGTCCAGAAGATCGTCTGCAACGCCTGATGATTCAAAGGCATTAACCGAAGAAACGACCTCAGGGTGGAGGGCTGCCCGCTTTTCGTTCCACCTGAGGAGCAGGCATTCGATCCCCGGCCTGATGAGCGGCTGGAAGGCCGTCTCTTCTCGCGGAGCAGGGAGAGCGACCCTGCCGGTGATAGAGACCCGTATCTTCCAGAGGAATTCCCGCATCCGCATGCGGAAGCCCGGTGATGGGGGGAGAGCCGGAACTCCGGCAGGAGGGGCATCGGTTCTCACAAGCACGGTTGTATCATCTGCCGGGGGCAGGAAGCCTGCATACCAGACAGGAGGACGTTCGGCAGGGAGAGAGTCCAGATAGGACTGGAGAAAGTCGATCTGCACATCAAGATCCCGCGCCGCCCCAAGCGAGCGGGTGATGGAGCGGACGCCTTTGTACGTCTTTTTGTACATGGATTGAGAGAAACAGGGTGCAAAGAGGGGGAGAGCCGCACGGATACGGCGGGATGCCACCCTCATCCGGTGGATATACTCGATATCATCCGAGGTACGCACCCCATCTGCCTCGGACTGAAGATCATCGGTGAGCTTCCTGAGGGTCTCAGCTCCAAAGAGGCAGAACCCCTCATCAATCTTCTCTTTCTTTCCACCCATGCCAGTCACCCCTGTGTGTAATCAGCCAGTCCTGCGAACTGCAGGCTGCCTCTGTAGTCTCCGGACAAATCCTGTCATAGCTGCCATCGGCATTCAACCGCCATGATTTCCGGTTATCTGAAAGATGCACCTTCATGATCCGGATCAGAGCGGATCTGATCGCCTTGTCCCGAACCGGAAAGAGCACCTCAACCCTCCGCCTGAGATTCCGCTGCATCATATCGGATGATCCGAGGAAGACCTCGTCATCACCACCGTTATGGAAGTGATAGATGCGGGCATGTTCAAGGAAACGCCCGACGATTGACGTAACCGTGATTGTATCAGATACACCGGCAATACCGGGTCGGAGCGCGCAGAGTCCACGAACATTCAGATCCATCCTCACACCCTCATGTGATGCCCGGTACAGCGCTGATATGATCTCGGGATCCAGGAGCCCGTTCAGCTTCAGGGCGATATACCCATTCCGGTTCGCCCTCTGATGGCCGATCTCCCGCTCGATCCGTCTCAGGATCCCCTGCCGGAGATTGATCGGGGCAACGAGAAGTTTCCGGTACTCCTGCCGATCCACATAGCCGGTCAGGTGATTGAAGAGCTCCGTTGCATCAGCCCCGATATCCGGGTCAGCCGTCAGGTACCCGATATCCCCATAGATTCGGGTGGTGACGGTGTTATAGTTCCCGGAACTTAAATGCACATACCGATAGATGCCGTCTGCTTCACGCCTGACTATCATCGCCACCTTGGCATGCACCTTCAGCCGCTCATGCCCATAGACGACATGCACACCCTCCTGCTCAAGTGCCCGCGCCCAGGTGATATTGTTCAGCTCATCGAACTTTGCCTTCAGCTCCAGAACCACCGTCACCTGTTTCCCGTGCTGGCGGGCTTTCATCAGGGCATCAACGATCGGGGATTTCTTGTCGATCCGGTACAGGGTTATCTTGATCGCAAGAACATCCGGATCGATTGCCGCCTGCCTGAAGAGCCGGACGATCGGGATGAAGCTGTCATAGGGGTGGTAGAAGAAGATATCCCGTGATCGGACCACATCGAAGATATCCTCTTCATGCACCAGCGGATCGGTGATATGGGGGACAAATGGTTCATCGAGGAGATCTGGACGGGTGAGATCGTGCAGCTGCCAGAGATCATTATGACCGATAAAACCGCTGACACCATAGACATCGATCTCTTTCAGCCCTAGCCGCTCCGAGAGGAGGAGGATCAGCCGCGGGGGCATTGTTGGATCAACTTCCAGCCGGACCGGTATTCCAGTACGCCTGCATTCGATACTATCCTCCACCGCAGTCAGGAGATCGGATGCATCATCGATGACCACTTTGATCTCCGCATCCCGTGTCACCCTGAAACGGTATGCACCCTCCACACTCATCCCCGGGAAGAGGGTGCCGAGATGCTCGGCGATCAGATCTTCAAGGAGGATGAAGCGGGAAGGCGACCCCCCGCCGGGGGAGCCAACCGGGATGAACCTGCCGAAGGTGAGGGATGGAATCTTCACCCGTGCGAGGTACCGCCGCCCATCGGCTGAACCCAGGACGACAGCCAGATTCAGCGAGAGGTTCGAGATGAAGGGGAAGGAGCGGGTTGCATCGATTGCCATCGGGGTGAGGATCGGATAGACCGTAGACTGGAAGTAGGCATGCATCTCCTTTTGTTCTTCAGGGCTGAGATCTGAGAACCGGACAATCGAGAGACCCGCTGCGGAGAGAGCAGGGAGAAGAGATGCGCTCCATGTCTCCTCATAGAGGCGGTAGAGTTCATCGACTTCAATCTGGATCTTCCAGAGGAGATCAGCCGGAGGAATGCCATCAGGGGGCAGTTTCCAGATGCCGTCTTTCACCTGGTGGCGAAGCCCGGATACCCTGACCATGAAGAATTCATCAAGATTGCTTCCGCAGATCGCAAGGAATTTCACCTGTTCGAGGAGCGGATGACGATTATCATTTGCTTCCGCGAGCACCCTCCTGTTAAAGGAGAGCCATGAGAGTTCACGGTTGATATAATAGTCAGGATTCTCCGGATTGAATGTCTCTTCAGTTGCCATGCCATATCCCCCTGTGCTGGATCATCCATGCCTGTGAATCGATAGGATCCGCACCCGGCTCCACCCGCCTATAGCTGCCATCCTTGTTCATCAGACGCAACTTAACGGTATCCTTCAAGTGGATCTGAAGGATTGTTTTAATCACTGCATTCCTGATCGCAGGATCACGTATCGGGTAGAGGATCTCAACCCTGCCATGTAAGTTCCGGGGCATCAGATCGGCTGAACCGATCAACACCTCCTCTTCACCGCCATTTCTGAAATAGTAAATCCTTGTATGTTCAAGGAACCGACCGACAATCGAGGAGACGGTGATAGTGTCTGAAAAACCGGGGATACCTGGCCGAAGACAGCAGATACCACGCACCTGGAGGTGGATGGCCACCCCTTCCTTCGATGCACGGTAGAGGGCAGCGATGAGAGCGGGATCCACGAGTGAATTGCATTTGAAGGCAATGTAGCCCTTCCCGTATTCCCGGTGAACATGAATCTCCCGCTCTATCCGTGCTATCAGATCCTCACGCATCCGTCCCATCTTCCCATGAGAGACGAGCAAAGTCCGGTATTCCGTCTTTGCGGAATAGCCGGTCAGGGCATTAAAGAGGTCGGCTGCATCTGCCCCGACTGCCGGATCAGCAGTGAAGAGGCCGAGATCAGTATACACCCGTGCTGTCTGGGCATTGTAGTTGCCGGTTCCAAGATGAGTATACGTGACAAGGCCACCCGACTCACGGCGAACCACCATGCAGAGTTTTGCATGCACCTTCAGGCCGATCAGCCCATAGACCACATGCACACCGGCCCGTTCAAGCGCCCGCGCCCAGATGATATTATTCTCCTCATCAAAGCGTGCCTTCAGCTCGACAAGGACCGTCACCTGCTTGCCCTGCTCACGAGCCTCCATCAGGGCCTCGACGATGGGGGAGTTCTGCCCGACACGGTAGAGTGTCTGTTTGATCGCAAGCACATCGGGATCCCGTGCCGCCTGCCTGATGAAGCTCACCACCGGGATGAAGCTGTCATAGGGGTGGTAGAGAAGGTAATCCCTCTTTTTAATGGAACGGAAGATCGTCTTTTCAGAATTGAGCCCCTCCGGAACCGTAGGGAGAAACGGGGCATCTTTCAGTTCGGGCCGGTTGATTCCGGCGAGTTCCATCAGATCGGCCATGCCGAGCGGTCCGGTGCTGGTATCGACCTGTTCGGGATTAAGGTTCAGTTTTGATGCGAGCATCTCCCGAATCCATTCTGGAATTGAGCTATCCACCTCAAGCCGGACGGGTCTCCCGATACGCCGGTGCTCCACACTCTCCTCAATGGTGCTGAGGAGATCTGATGCTTCATCTTCTTCAATCTCAAAGTCAGCATCCCGTGTGACCCTGAACGGGTAGGAGGCAACAATATCCATGCCCGGGTAGAGGAGATCAAGATTATCTGCGATTAAGTCTTCCAGAAGCACATACTGGTGTTCATCCCCTCCAAAATCACCAGAGTGCGTCAGCCGCACAAACCGTTGTCCGGGGGTGCGGGGCACCTTCACCCGTGAGAAGAGGCGGCCGCGCTTTGTATCATTGATGATGACCGCCAGGTTCAGGGAGAGGTTCGAGATGAAGGGGAAGGGGTGAGATATGTCAAATGCCATCGGGGTGATAATCGGGAAGATATCCCTGATGAAGATCTCCCGGGCCACGTTTTTCTGCTCCAAAGAGAGTTCATCCATCCGGTTGATGATGATCCCTTCACTTTTCAGCTCGGGGAGGAGATGATCCTTCCAGCAGGAGGTCACCTCTTTGAGAAGAGGGAGGAGAGCAGATCGGATCCCGGTAATCTGCTCCTTGGGCGAGAGGCCGTCGGGGGGGCGCTCGAGTGCGCCAGCTGCTGCCTGCCTCCAGAGTCCTGATAACCGGATCATCACAAATTCGTCCAGATTATTTGCAAAGATCGAGAGGAATTTGACTCTTTCGAGAAGAGGGTGGTTCTTATCCAGTGCTTCTTCCAAAACCCGCCGGTTGAACTGTATCCACGAGAGTTCGCGGTTATAGAATACTTTCGGAGTATAGAGCAGTACAGAGTCTGAAACACCCTGCTGAATAGTGCGATCTGTCTCCATGGAGATCACTCGTACCATTGGGCTTGATACAGATAGTTTTTCCCAACAGAGAGTCATATGCCAAAAACTGATACGATCCGATGACGAGATATGTATGATGATGACTGAAAAAAATAACACAGATATCCTGCTGAATACAACAACACCGATCCCTGAGTTGATCAAAGCCCTCAGGAGTGAGGAGAAGACTATCAGAAAAGATGCAGCTGAGCTACTCGCCTCGATTGGAGATGAGGCGATCGCGCCACTTGCCGCTCTCCTTGGAGATGACTGGTGGGTTGTCCGGTACCGTGCCTGCGAGGCACTTGGACTGATGGAAAAGCCCGATGCATACCCACACCTTCGTGCTGCGGTATCTGATGAGAGGGATCATGTGCGATATATGGCAGCAAAGGGGCTTGGCAGACTGGGGATACCGGAAGCGGCATTGTATCTTGAGCCACTTCTTGAGGATGAGAACTCTTATGTCCGGAAGATGGCAGCCGGGAGCATTGCCCGGCTCAGAGGGTGAAGAAAACAGGTTTCCTGCAGAAGATATCGATCACCCCGTGCCTGATGGTATAGGTAGAATGAAAGACATTGATCCGGGAGGGTAGGGGAATCCAGGTCTCGTGTTCGTTCACGACAATTGCCACCCTTTCAGGCTCAATTCGGGCATAAGGTGCCGAGGTGAGCGTCGGCTCAGGTGGGAGATCTGCTGAGATATAGATCCGGTTCTCAGTCTCGATCATCTCATAGGGGAGATCAGAGGGTTTGTTTTCCACCGGAACGAGGAGATATCCCCCAAACCCCCCTTCAGGCCGGAGTATACAGCCGATGATACGGAGGTTTCCCCTCCGGTATGAACCGTCACCTTCAGGACTGTGGTGCTTCATAGATCCCCTCGATACGGTACCGTTCACCATCCAGGGTGACAATACCCCTCATGACAAGGGTGGCAAGGGAGGCCTGTACCACAGATTCATCGGTTTCCATCACTTCAACCAGTTCTTCAAGGGTGAGATCCTGATGAGAGAGGGCGATAATAATGTTGAGATCGATATCATGGCCCTTGTCACCCTGATTCATCCTCATGATATCATTCATCGTCGCCTCTATATCCCGCTCAAGATTCTCAAGGGTATCGAGAATACGCTCCCGTGCATAGGCCATCCGCCTGAGCATCGAGAGTGATTCGATCAGCCGGAGATCGGCCGAAGGCAGGCTTGCGGTACGCCGCTCTCCCTTTGTGTTCCGGACAGAGACGACGAGATCAAATTCTGTCTGGAGATAATAGTATTTCCTCCTCCGCTCATCCTGGAAAAAGCCGATGAGCGCTTCGCGCTCCATCATATTCAGGTGCTCGATCACCGCTTTTGGGGAGAGGATCAGCCGATCTGATATCTCGGTTACAAAGCACGGCTTCTGGCGAAGCAGTTCAATGATACGCCTTCGGTTGCGATTTCCAAGGATATCGAGGAGACGGGAGACCTCGAGGTGATCAAGCATACTAACATAATGTTAGGATTTTCAATATAAAAAGGTTGTTATAAGGAGATCGGATCTGCTCACAGGACGGAAGAATACAACATACAGGTTTGTCTAAACAGGTACGTCAGTTAAAACCTTATTTAAAACTGTAATTTTACTGAAATAATATTTCCTGATTCTTCAGATATACTTTTAATTGTCGGATACATATCCTTCAACCCATCAATAACAGTGCGAATTGTCTCGATATTTGATCGCCCAATACCATGTATATTTAATACATGCAATCCATAGCGTTTGTTGCGCCGAATCTTTCCTTCAATTTCCTTCTGCACCTGATCAGGAGACATATCAGTCGAGACAAATACAGTGAGTGTGCCCTCTGCAACAATTAGGTTGTAAAGGGAGAGAATTTCCTCATCCGAATATCCTGAACGCTCTTTCTCCTCAAATATTGTTTTTATCAGGGTTTCAAAATATCCTGAGCTACATAGATCGCTGATGTTTCGTCCACGCCGCGAATATTTCCAGATGATTTGCGCCTTTAAATCAGAAATTTCATTTTTATCTGCGCCCTCTTCAAAACGCTTTTTGAGATATAATGAAGCCCGCAGTGCAGTATAATCATCATCGGGGATTTTTCCCTTAAAAAATGCTAAAAGCTCTTTTTCATCCCTTTCCTGTTCCTTAGATTCAATATCATCAATTCGTTCTTTTGATTTATCTTCAAGAAGAATCGCTCCATCGTCAACAGCTTGTAAAATTTGGTGCTTTAAGTCTTCAAATTCAGTTGTGGTCAGTTTTTCCAGATTAATTCCCAACGTCTTCCCATCATTGAGGGAGGTGAACTTTTCTGAGGTGTTATTGCTATTTAATTGAATATTTATAAAAGTGAAATGAAATGAACAGCCTTCGATTCTGACTAGATCCTTCAATTTACTCAATAGAGATGCCATCAAGGACATTTTCATGCAATGATGTCAATGAGTTCAATAAGCGAAGGCAAATCAGATTTGATATAGATTTCAGAGCCTTTTCGGATACCAGCAAATTCATCGAGAGTGATATCATCCCCATCCGGAGTAATAACCCGCTGGTCTGGATTTTCTTCTTCGATAAGATATCCATCTTCATCAATAGTTTTGCCAAAAAACGAGAGAATTTTCTGCTTAGACGAAGCATCGAAGGTGATAACATCTTCCTGCAAACTTGTTGACATAATAGTACCTGTTTCTCTACTTATCATTCCTTACGGAATAAGGTTTTGAATGCGACTTTTCTCCAGACTGTAGATACATCTCCCAATAGCTTCCAGGATGCACAAAATTATGAGGAGAGCCGGTAGTTCGGGGCCTCATCCGTAATGACAATGTCATGTGGATGGCTCTCTTTCATCCCGGCAGCGGTGATCCTGACAAAGCGGGACCGCTTCTTCAGATCCTCAATCGTCCTCGCACCGGTATAACCCATCGCAGACTTCAGGCCGCCGACGAGCTGGTACACGACATCCGAGACCTCGCCGACATAGGGGATTGCTCCTTCAACACCTTCAGGAACAAACTTCGTTGCGCCAATCCCCTTTGCCTGGAAATACCGGTCGCTCGACTGGCCGCCGGTCATGACACCGAGCGATCCCATGCCACGGTACTGTTTGTACCGCCTGCCTTTGATGACGATGATCCTGCCTGGAGACTCATCGGTTCCGGCGAGCATGCTCCCGACCATGATACTGTCGGCACCAGCTGCAATCGCCTTTGCGACATCGCCTGAAAACCGGATGCCGCCATCTGCAATGACCGGAACACCGGCCTCATTCATCACATCAGCAACCGCAGCAATGGCAGAGATCTGGGGGAGTCCGACACCGGCGACGACCCGGGTGGTACAGATGGAGCCGGGGCCTATCCCGACCTTTATCCCGTCAACGACATCAACAAATTCTGATGCCGCCTTCCCGGTGGCAATGTTGCCTGCCACACAGTCGGCTTTTGCGCTCTCTTTGATATCTCTCACGGATTTGACGACATTCATGTTATGGCCGTGGGCACAGTCGATGACAAGCGCATCCGCACCTGCCTCGTCAAGGAGCATCGCACGTTCAAAATCAAAGGGGCCGACTGCGGCAGCCACCCTCAGCTTGCCATGTTCATCGCGGTTTGCCCGTGGGAACTGCCGTTTCTGGAGGATATCCTGCATGGTGATGATCCCAAGAAGCGATCCTGTTTTGCTCAGAACGGGCAGGCGCTCGACCTTCTTCATGTACATCAGTTCAAGTGCCTGTTCAGGGGTGACATCATCACCTACCGTGAAGGGATCCCGGGTCATCACCTGTTCAACGGGATCCTCACCACGCTTCCCAACGATTGCCCGGATATCCCGCCTGCTGACGATTCCAATCAGCTGGCCGTCCTCGACAACGGGGGCCCCGCCGATCCCGTGCTCATTCATCAGGCGCTCAACAGAGATGATGGTGGCTTTTGGATCGACATAGAGGACATGCCGTTCGATGAGATCGTCAGCCCGCTTGACAATCCTGACCATCTCAGCCTCGTCTTCAGCACTGAGGTTCCGGTGAAGAACGCCGATTCCACCTTCACGGGCAAGCGTGATGGCCATCTGGTGCTCGGTGACCGTATCCATTGCAGAACTGCAGATCGGGATCGTCAGGGGGATATTCTTCGAGAATCGCGAACGGACATCGGCCTGGCTCGGCTCAACATAGGATTCGGCAGGCTCCAGAAGGACATCATCAAAGGTGAGTGATATGGGGATATTCAGTTTCTCTTCGAACATTTCAATCAGCTCCTGACCATGGCCAGTGCCTTCTCTACAAGCTCAGGCTGGATAGTGCAGGAGCGATCGCCGCCACAGACCATGCCCCGGACACCGATGATATCGGGATCGATCCGCTTCAGGGGAGAGAGATCCTCAAATGCAAGCGAGCCTGCAAGTGCAGTCTTCATGCCAAGCTGTCTGTTCTCACGTGTAAACGTGGTGAGAGCAGCTTCATCCATAAATGCAAAGGTGCTCTTTCCATCTTTTAATCCGGTATCGACCATCGATATATCCGCACCCTCTTCTCCGGCGATTGTCGCCATATCAAAGGGAGAGATCGTCGAGAGCCGCTCATAATCCGAGTATGCCGCAATGACGACGGTCTTCCCGGGAAATTCAGGTTTGACAGCCTGTACAACCGCCCGGATCACCTGGCGCGCATCATCAGGATCAGAGAACATGAGGCCGATCTTGACATAATCAGCTCCGGCACAGGCGGCCCCATATGCGGCAAGTGCGGCAGTTCCTGGCTTTGGAGCGAAATCGCCAATGGCAGCGGAGATCGGCTTTTCTCCTGCAATCTCTTTGATAGACCGAATCACCCAGGGGAAATTTGCACCAAGCGATCCTTCAGCAGGGCGTTTTACATCGACGATGTCAGCAGAAAGAGAAAGTCTGGCCTCTTCCAAAGAACTCGGGCTGACAAGTAATTCCATAGAACTTAATGATCTCCGATGATAATAGTGATTGCGTTCTATCATGCAACTCATTTGTGCAATGGATCTCAAAGGCGGCCAGGTGGTTCACGGGAGAGCAGGAAAGCGCTCGGAATATGCTCCCCTCACATGGGGCATCTCACCAACAGCAGAGCCCCGGGGATACATCGAAGCGGTACGGCCACGAACAATCTATATTGCAGATCTTGACCGGATCGCGGGCGTGGGGTCGCATGATGAGACGGTGCTTGGACTCTCTGACCTCGTCTCCCGCTGCTATGTTGACCGGGGGTGCCGGGGGCCATCCGATATGCTGCATGCACCCTTCATCGAGAATGTCATCGGCACCGAGACCGCCGGACGTGATCTCGATGGCTTTTCAGGAGGGTACCTGAGCGTGGATGTGAAGGACGGACGCGTCCTGCCGGGAGGAGAGGAGCCGGATCTGATCCTCTCCCGCGCAGAGGACTGGGGATTCTCAGGCTGCATCTTCCTGCATATCTCAGGAGTCGGGAGTGAGTCCGGAGTCGACCGCACCGAAGTGGAGGAGATCAGATCTGCAACAGACCTGCCGCTTCTGTTTGGGGGAGGGGTCAGGGATTGTACCGATCTCGATACACTCGCAGCAGCGGGATATGACGGGGCGATCATCGCAACGGCGATCCATACCGGGAAAGTGCCACTGGATCTGATCAGGAGAGGATCACTATGCTGATAACAATCGAAGGAATTGACGGATCAGGGAAGAGTACCCTGGTTGAAACACTCAAAACATCATTATCTGATCTCAACTGCGTCTTCACGCGCGAGCCCGGTGCCACCTGGATCGGAAAGGCGGTCAGGCAGGCGATTGCAGATGAGAGCGATCCTCTATCAGAAGCCCTGCTCTTCGTTGCCGATCATGCGATGCACCTGAAGACGATTGTTCGCCCTGCTCTTGCAGAGGGAAGTATCGTTATCTCAGACCGGTTCACGGATTCCCGGTTTGCCTACCAGCAGGTGACGCTTGCAGGGGTGATCGAAGATCCACGCAGATGGCTCACCGCCCTCCATGATGGCTGGTCCCTCACCCCGGATCTGACCTTCCTGCTGGTGATCCCCCCGGCTGCTGCACTCAGGAGGATAGACAGGGGCGGCCAGCGTGAGCATTTCGAGCGGGAAGAGGTGCTCGCAGCAGTCCAGCAGGAATATCTCGCCCGTGCAGAGGCAGAGCCGGAGCGTTTTGTTCTGATTGATGCAGAAGAAGAGATGGAGGCGATCGCCTCCTTTGTTGAAGATGAGATCAGGCGTGTGTGCGGATTGCAAGCAGGGCGCCTGGGATAGTGAGGAGAACCACCTCTTCTCCCCCGATTGCATAGGAGAAGACAGGGGTGTATGCACCCTCGGGAATAGCGATCTCAGATCCATTCACCAGAACCGAATCGACACCCGCTTCAAGTGCGTCAGGTGGGAGCGCCCTGATCGCCTGCATCACGGCATTGGCTTCCTTTCTGAACGTGGGCCCGATAATGCCCATAGTAAAGGTGACATCCGAGAGGACGCGGTCAAGCTGGGGTTCATCTGATCGCCATTCAATCTCCGCATTCGTACACCTCCCGGCATCCCCTCCGTCATTGATGCTGATTCCGGGGGTGTAGATGGTCACATGCCCAAGCGGCGCATTCAGGGCAAGCCCGGCTTCATGCTTGTATCTTCTCAGTTCGGAGACGACAGAGACGAGGAGATCGCCGATCTCTTCTGCTTCGTCATCCACGAAACGAAGGTCCGGCCATCCCTGGTCGATGATCCGGTCACCTGACAGGTGATAGTAACACTCGCTTGCAAAGAAGGGAGTGTAGGGGGCAAGCAACCGGCAGAGGGTGTCAAGTGCGGTCTTTAAGGTGAAGACGGCACCGGCACGGGATGGGAGGTCGGAATAGAGCCTCCCCTTGACAAGTTCGAGGTAGTTGTCTGCTAAGGATGACCAGGCAAAGTCGCGGATCGCCTTCAGTCCCCGATCATACTGGTATGCGTCAAGGGCATCGGTCACCTCGGCAACGGTAGCCGAGAGTTTTGAGAGGAGCCAGCGATCTGCCAGTTCTGCGGGTGCTTCGGCAGGGGTTCTCGTATCTTTTCTGATCTGGAGCAGGGAGAAGCGGACGATATTCCACATCTTCGTCTGGAACCGGGAAGCGGCGACCACATCGTTCCAGGAGAAGGTGATGTCTGATCCCATTGCCCCACCAACGGCTGCCCACTGGCGGAGGGCATCGACACCATACCGATCGATCAGCTCGTCCGGGGTGATGACGTTGTTCCGTGATTTTGACATCTTGAACCCGTCTTCCCCGAGCACCATGCCGTTGACCATAATCCCATCCCAGGGCTTCTCACCGGTGAGGGCAACAGACCTGAGGATCGTATAGAATGCCCATGTCCGGATGATATCATGCCCCTGCGGCCGGAGCTGGGTGGGATAGATGGCAGGTGTGGTCTTCCCATCCCACTGTGCAATCGCAAGTGGAGAAATGGATGAATCCATCCAGGTGTCAAGGACATCCGTCTCTCCGGTGAAGCTCCTTGATCCACAGTTCTGACAGGGTTGTTTTGGGGAGTCGACCGTCGGATCGATGGGGAGATCGTCCGGATCAGGGAGGATCATCTCATTGCACTCTGCACAGAACCAGACCGGGATCGGGGTTGCAAAGAGACGCTGCCGTGAGATGCACCAGTCCCATTCCATCTGGTGCGTCCAGTTCAATAACCGGGTCAGCATATGTTCGGGATACCAGTTGATCGCTTTGGCAGACGAAATGATCTCTTCAGGCTTCACCTTCACAAACCACTGTCGTGCCGAGAGGATCTCAATGGGGGTCTGGCACCGCCAGCAGGTGCCGACCCGCTGGGGCAATTCTTCCTGCCGTTTCAGGATCCCGGACCCCTTCATATCCGAGAGGATCGCGTCCCGGCACTCTTTCGCCTTCATGCCCGCATATTTTCCACAGAGAGCGGTCATCACGCCCTTCTGATCGATTGCAGATCTGAGGTCGAGATTATGTGACTTCCACCAGACGACATCCTGCTTGTCGCCGAAGGTGCAGATCATCACCGCACCGGATCCAAATGACGGATCGACTGCTTCATCCTCGATCACCGGTACCGGGTAGGAGAAGATCGGGACGGTCAGGGTCTTTCCCTTCAGGTCGTCATACCGGGAATCTCCGGGATGGACGGCAACGGCCACACATGCTGCGAGGAGCTCGGGACGGGTGGTTGCGATCTCAACACCATCGAAGTCGAAATAGTTGAGGAGCGTGGTGTTCTCGGTATAGGCAACCTCTGCAAAAGCGATCGCGGTCTCACACCGGGTACAGAAGTTGACGGGATGTTCGGACTGGTAGATGTAGCCGTCTTTTTGCATCCTCAGAAACGATGCCTGGGTGAGGCCAAAGTACGACTCATCCATCGTTATGTACTCGTTGCTCCAGTCGACCGAGAAGCCCATCAGTCTGAGGGAATGGCGCATCATCCCGATGTTTTCGCGTGTGAGATCACGACACATCTGCCGGAACTCTTCACGGGGAACGTCATTCTTTGTGATCCCATGGATCTCCTCAACCTTCACTTCTGTCGGGAGTCCATGGCAGTCCCACCCCTGTGGAAACATCACATTAAAGCCGCGCATCCGCTTATAACGGGCAACGATATCCATATAGACCCAGTTCAGTGCATGCCCGATGTGCAGACGGCCTGTCGGATAGGGAGGGGGGGTATCGATGACGTATTGTGGTTTTGCTGATTCCCAGTCAAAATAAAAGTCTTCATCACGCCATTGATCGAGCCATCGCCGCTCAACCTCGGCATAATCATAGGTTTTTGAAAGATCCTCGGGTGACGACATTTATAACAGGTTGTCTGCGTCATCTGATATACTGATCGCACCCTGATTGGCCGGGCGTGCGAACCTTCTTCTCTCACGTCCACCAATTCTTTCTATTCATGCAGAATCAGCCGCGCCTTCTGGCGGCAACCGTTGTTGCCATCCTGGGAGTCCTCGTCTCCCCCCTCATCCAGCCAGCGTGGCTCTTCGCAATCTTTGTCATCGCTTTCTCAGCAGTCCTCTACCTGATCCGGGGAACCCGGTATGTTTCGTTTGCACTCGGAGCCACTGCCTTCCTGTATGGGATCGGAATCCTCCCGCTTGTCGCATTTGGCGCCACCGTTGCAATCGTCACCCTTGGCGAACTGGCATACCGGGCAGCCGGAGAGGGGAGACGTGCATACATCCATTATACCGCAGGGGCATTTGCGGGCGCTCTTCTCGTAATGGCATATCTTGGGAGTGTCGAGCCGCTGGTGTTGATCATCGGGGTGCTGGTTGCGCTGATGCTCAGATCCATTCTTGAGGGCAGGGAGGATGCCTATATGCTCATCATGCTCGGGGTGGCAATGACCATCTTCCTCTTCATCGATCTCGATTTCCAGGTCGATATCCTCCTCCTCTTCCTTGCAGCAGCGATCGCGCTCATCTTTGGCTACTCATCGTTCCGCGTCGGTGCAGCGGATCTCTCCGGCCTCTTCTCGGGAGCACTCATCGGGGTATTACTGATCGTCTTTGCTGATGTCCGGTGGTTCCTGGTGATGCTCGCCTTCTTCATCATCGGATCTGCCAGCACCCGGTTTCAGTTTGCCCGGAAGAAGGCGATGGGGGTCGAACAGGAACGGGGCGGGGCACGCGGCTACAAGAATGCCTTCTCAAACGGGCTTGTCGGAACCGGGGCGGCCGTCATCTTCGGCCTGACAGGAGATCCCCTCTGGGCCGCCCTCTTTGTCGGGAGTATTGCAACCGCAACCGCAGATACCGTCGCCTCCGAGATAGGAGTTACCGGGGGGCGGCCGATAATGATCACCACCCTGAAGCAGGTGCCTGAAGGAACAAACGGGGGCGTGACGGTGAGGGGTGAGGCGGCATCGCTCCTTGGATCCGCTATGATCGCCGGACTTGCCTTTGGTCTCCAGATGATCTCGCTTCCGGTCTTCTTCATCTGCGTTCTTGCCGGATTCCTCGGAACCAATATCGACAGTGTCATCGGTGCGACGCTGGAGAACCGGGGGATCATCGGAAACGCGGGCACAAACCTCCTTGCCACCCTGGGAGGAGGTCTCTGTGCGGTGGCGATGATGCTTCTGCTTGCGTAGAAAGGAAAAAAGGGGCTCTTCGCTGATCCGTTGTGGATGTGCTGAATACAGGATTAGTGGACGATCAAAGGATAGAAATCCTGCACATGAGAAGGTTTCGAATATGCCCTGATAGAACAGGTTACTGGGAGAAGAAAGATTGGAGAATTCCCCACCGCCCCATCCCCGTCCGCAGGTGCTTCGCAGGGAGGTTGTACCGGGTGACCGCAGATGCAGCGCGGGACGGGCGGGAATGCTTCGGGGGCTGCCAGAGCAGATAAACCCCGATTCTGCGGAATCGCCTTTCAGGTTGCTCTGATGAGCAAGGGTTTATCACCTCTGTCATCCTGCTCCCTTGCTACCCCGCCCCCCGATACCCGCGCCGCACGTGCTTTAATCTCCCCTCATGATCCGGTTGTTGCATCGTGATTAATCCCCCACGTCCATTAAGGATGTTTTCGCGTCCACATGTTAAAGGCAGTTCCAGCTAAAAAAAAGCGGGAGAGTTCATCCCCCCTGATCGTTCTCAGATTCGGCGGGAGTAGCTGGAAAGTTCAGTACTTATACCAGCGCCCCTTCTCATCATAGACACCGACCTGCGGTTGCTGCTCGATCACAGGCATCTCTCCAAGCCGCTGGAAGAAGGCGGCCTTGAAGGCGATGGTGAAGGGTGTCGCGATGAGCGCCCAGATGAAGATGATGACTGCGGTTGCAAAGAGGGCGTCAGGACCAAGGAGCGACATAACCTCTTCACTGCTCATTGCACTGATCACCTCTGGATCCATTGCGGCAATCTCACTCATCTTCTCCCAGAGGAGCCCCATCCAGACAAATGCAAGACCAAAGAGGAGGGTTCCGAGGACGACAATATTCACTATAATGAAGAGGAGGATCTTCCATGCCCGGTACAGGACAATCGTGATGCTGGATCGGATCGAGTCAAAGATCTTCTCGTCCTTAAAGACCGCGAAGCAGTCATAGAAGTACGTAAATAGCATGAACGGAATGGTGACACCCATTGCGATGAAGAAGATCATATCCGGAGTCGGGCTCCCCCCCATGATCGCCATTGGGATTAATAGCAGAAAGATCGTCACAATTGCGGCAAAGACGATGATGATCAACGGTAGCAGGACCCGGAAATAGTACCCGGTTGCATACGTGAAGAAGGTGGAGAGATCTCCTTTCTTCTCCCTGATGATGCCGTAACTCCCGGCGATGATGAAGGGGAAGAGCAGAAATGAAAGGATCTGGATACCGCCCATTGCAGCAGATTCCATCCCTCCGACCAGGATATCACCTGCCGAGATTGTAGCTATGATCAATCCTCCAAGCCAGAGGAGGGGGAGGGTCTTCAACAACCCGAATGTTTCAAAAAATGCCTCACGGATCATGGATCACCGGTTCCTTGGCATCGCGATCATCTCACGAACCTGGAGGTCGAAGAAGGAGGAGGTGTGCGCCGGACGGATCACCGCAGCACAGTCTGCACCACTTGCGGTTCCGCCGACTGCGATCACTTCATCATTGATTCCGATTGCACCCTGATCTGCTGCGATGAGCACGCATTCAACCGCAACCTTCAGCCCGACGGCAACAACCCGCCTGAGTGCTTCTGCAATCGCTTCTGTCCGGGAACCGCCCCCAACCCGCGCGGACCGGGAGAGGGCGCGTTCCAGCCCGGAGAGGGCATGCGTGCCAGTTATGACCATGTGTCCGTCTGCAAGAAGTGCCACTTCTGTATCTTTGGAGAACTCCCAGACACCGGGCTCTGAAAAACCAACAACATGCGTCACCACAATAAGACGGATGCCGGTGCCTTTCACCGCCTCCCGGAAGGAAAGGGCGGTCGCGCCGGAGGTGCTTGCCAGAACGATTGTATTGATTTTTTCCTCTTCTGCCCGTGATACACAGAGCCTGATACAATCATCAGTGTTCTGTGGTCCCGGGGCGTCGAAGTATGCAGTCTCTCGTGTGATATAGCCCATGCATGTTAATATGCATCGGTCGTACATGTCAATTACGATGATCACGCTTGCACTTGCCGGAAAACCAAACTGTGGAAAGTCCACATTTTTTAAAGCGGCGACACTCGCCGATGTCGAGATCGCAAATTACCCGTTCACCACCATCGATGCAAATCACGGAGTCGCCTATGCCCGCGTGCCCTGCCCCTGCCGGGAACTCGGGCTTGACTGTGACCAGTGTACTGATGGGGTCCGTTTCATCGGGGTCGGGCTGGTTGATGTTGCCGGGCTTGTGCCCGATGCGCATCTTGGAAAAGGGCTTGGAAACCAGTTTCTGGATCACCTCAGATCAGCCGATGCCATCATCCAGGTGGTTGATGCAAGCGGGAGTACCGATGCTGAAGGGAACCCGGTCGACCCCGGAACCCATGACCCGTTGGAGGATGTCCGGTTCCTGCGACATGAGATGGCGATGTGGGTCTCCGGGATCATTGAGAAACATCTCCCACGCCTCGCCCGTGCGGCGCAGGGGAAAGAGGCGGCACTGGTCGAGCATCTGGCAGATGCACTCGCCGGACTCTCGATAGCAGCAGAAGATATCCGGGCCGCAGTCGATGCAACCGATGTCGATCTCTTCAAGGCAGATGCGGATGCACTTTGCCGGTTCTCTGATGCACTGGTTTCGATCAACAAGCCGATGGTGGTGCTCCTGAACAAGGCAGACATGGCAACTGACGAGATGCTGAAACCACTGCCTGCCGGGATGATCCGGGCGAGCGCGGCAGGCGAGCTTGCGCTGAGAAATGCCGCCGCTGCCGGATTGATCCGGTATCTTCCGGGGGATTCCGATTTTGCTGAGAGTGAATCTGTTGAGATGTCACCACAGCAGAAGAAGGGGCTTGCGATGCTCCGGGATATGATGAAGCGGTTTGAAGGAACGGGTGTGCAGCAGGCAATCAACCATGCCGTCTTCTCGACACTGCAGATGATCGTCGTCTACCCGGTTGAAGACGAGACCCACTTCACCGATGGAAAAGACCGGGTGCTCCCCGATGCCTTCCTGATGAAGAAGGGATCGAATCCCCGTGATCTTGCCTTCCGGGTGCACACCGATATCGGGAAGGGGTTCCTGCATGCGATTGATGCACGGACAAAGATGCGGATCAAGGATACCACCGAACTAAAAGACGGAGATATCATCCGGATCGTGAGTGCGGCAAAGTAGGTGACGGAAATAGGGGTTTTCTGCAGGTGAAGCGCCACAATCAGGTCGTGAACCCGGCAAATCTGCGAAAGCCTTATATTAACTGGATGAGAAGAGGATATTACGTATGGCTGGCGAGGTCTATCAGGCACAGGTGCTGAAGAACTTCTTCGAGACGATCACCGGTACTGACAGGAACCTCACCAGGATCTCGATGTGCGTGGTGACGCTTGCGAAGCTCAGGAGCGAAGATCCCGCCAAAGTCACATTTCTTTTAGACCAGATGAGAAAGTCCCGGGAGAAGAAGGAACTCTCGATCGATATTCTGGATTATATGGTGGATGCCGCCGTTGCCCTTGAGCTCGAAGTTGTCCAGACGGCATTTGGTGTGACCAATGTCAGGCAGCTTGCAGACGAGTTCGGATCTGTCTCACTCGACTCGTTTTAGAGAAGGGGCATTATAAAGCCTTTTTTTCCAATGAGATAGCCTGATCCTTATCCTGATGAATAGGAGGTCGGGAAGATTGTCCAGTTCAAATGATCAATTCTTTCCATTTGTATTGATCAATAGTATCCATTCAGAATGGATAGATTTATCATTTCAAATGAACACTATTCGTATACCATGATCCTGAAGAGCGAACTCAGAAAGATCCTGAGATCCCAGAGAGAGGCAATAGAGAGGCGCAAGCCCGGTGTTACCCGGCAGGATCTTATACGAGTGAAGCCACTTCACAATTTTGCGATTATCATATCCGGTATCAGGCGGTGCGGAAAAAGCACCCTCCTCGTCCAGTCGATGAAGAGAGAGGAGGAGTTTTATTACCTGAATTTTGAGGACCCCCGACTTGCTGATTTTGAACTCGGGGACATTGAGATGCTGGAAGAAGCCTTTTCCGAGGAGTTTCATGAGGCAGATCTCTACTATTTTGATGAGATCCAGAACATCTCAGGCTGGGAATCGTATGTACGATATCTTCTGGAGAACGAGAAGAAGGTGGTGATCACCGGATCGAATGCATCACTCCTGAGCCGTGAGCCTGGGACAAAGCTGACTGGAAGAAATCTCCGAATCGAGCTCTTTCCATTCTCCTATCAGGAATACCTGGAGTATATGGAACGCGAGGATTCAGCAGATTCATTTGGTGATTATCTTGCTTCTGGCGGTTTTCCGGAATATTTGAGAACCGGAATGGATGAGGTCCTGCAGAATCTTCTGCTGGACATCATTGCACGGGATATCATCTTCAGAAATCCCGTGAAAAACCCACATGTTGTAACAGAAATTGCAGTCTATCTGCTGGGGAATACTTCCAGGGAGTTCACACTCTCAAAATTACAGAAGATTTTTTCTGCAATCGGATCGGTGACCACCATCGCATCATATGTGGATCTGCTTGAAGATGCATACATCATCTTCACCCTGCCGCGGTTCTCCTATTCCCAGAAAACCAGGCAGATCAATCCAAAGAAGATATATGCCATAGATAACGGTCTTATTCGTGCAAATTCGATCCAGTTCTCAGACGATCATGGCAGGTTCCTCGAGAACCATGTCTTCCTTGAGCTCAGGAAGCGGTACCGGGAGCTCTTCTATTTCCGTGAAAAGGGTGAGTGCGATTTCCTCGTCAAAGAGAAGACGAAGATTACAAAGGCGATACAGGTCTGCTATGAGCTGACCACCCGGAATAAAAGACGGGAGATAGAGGGGTTGACAGAAGCAATGGAGTTTTTTGAGCTTGATTGCGGGTATATTCTGACACTGGATCAGAAAGAGGATATTCTCATTGATGGAAAAAGAATTTCAATTATTCCGGCTCGAAAATTTGAGTATTGATAAAAGGGATAATCCGGCAGATTCTGCCAGATGAACCAAATATGTGCCGGGGATGCTCTTTATCCCTTCCTGATCCGCCACTGGAGTCGCGCCGTCAGGATGATGATTGTTACCGTGAAGAAAACCATCAGCGGGAGCTCCTGAGGGATATCGCTTGGCAGGATGAAGAAGATGATAGCATAGAGCGGGGTGAACATCGAGACGAGATCGCGCTTCGGATCGGCAAATGCCATCCCAAGCAGGAGGAAGGATGCGATGATACAGCCCCATATGCCGGGTGCTGCCAGGAACGGCAGAGGCAGGGTGATGCCAAGAGCGGTAAGGATTACGCCGATGATTGCAACACCGGGTGTCATGTACCAGTACCGGTTGATCACCTCTGCGAATGGAGGAGTTGGTTTTGTCTGTGCCATTGATACCATTGTTTGTGCTTCGTAGTGATATTCAATCGGTTTCGGAGATGGTTCGCAGGCGGGAGACGCCATCTATCTCCCCGATCACTTTCACAATAGCCGGAGGAACATACTGCTCCCAGTCCTCTCCAAGGAGCATCTTCTGCCGGATTGCAGTTCCTGAAAGGGTCTCCCTGAGATACATCGGAGGGGATTTGATCGTGATTGCCGCCTCTTTAAAGAGCTGGATCACAAGCGGATTCGAGGTATAGCAGATATCAAACGGCGGTGTCATTGAGGTGACATGTGCCACCCAGAGGGCATTTCTCCTGAGATCCTCAATCGGGATCACGTAGAAGGGGCACCCGATATCCTCAAGCGCGCGGGTGATCATCAGCACACGTTCTCCCGCAGTAAAGGGGTTCTGGGTATCATGGGAGAGCTGGGCACTCCCGACACCGATGATGATCTCGTCAACCTCTTCTGCTATTCCTTCCAGCACCGCCTGATGGCCGTTATGGTATGGCTGGAAGCGCCCGATATAAAAACCGCGTTTCATTCTCTCTGCACCCCTGTTGCGATCTGTGCAGCAAAGGCACCGGCAGTAAAGCCCGCATCGATGTTCACAACTGCCAGCACCGCACAGGACTGGAGCATGCTGGCAAGGGCCGCCTCACCTTTCCCCATATACCCATACCCGACCGAGACCGGCACCCCGATCACGGGCCGGCCGACAAGTCCTGCGACAACTGCGGGGAGCGTGCCTTCCCTGCCTGCACAGACGACAAAGGCATCGGCATCCCTGAGTTCGTTCAGTGCGGGGAAGAGGCGGTGGATCCCGGCAGCACCGACATCATATGCGGTGAGTGTCCTGCATCCCATCTCCTCTGCAATGAGCCGTGCTTCTTCTGCCACCCGGATGTCGGAGGTGCCTGCGGTGATGATCCCGACTATGCCGCCGGACGATGGTTTCTCTGTTCCATTCGTGAGGATGACGATCCGGGCATCAGGATAATACTCGCAGGTGAGATCGGGAACGGATTCTTGTATTGCAGCTGCCTGTTCTTCGGTAGCCCTGCTTGCCACACACCGGCCGGACACCTCGACATATCGTTTCATGATCCCGACAAGATGAGTGGTGTCTTTTCCCTCGGCAAGCACCACCTCGGGGACCCCGCAACGGATCGTTCGGCCGAGATCAAGCCTGGCAAACCCTGCGACCTCCTCAAGACGGAGCCCGCTGATCTGATCGGCGGCTTCTTCAGGGGAGCATCTGCCGGATCTCACCTCTTCCATGAGATTTAAGATGCGTGCATTCATCGGCATGGTCACTATTATCAAGGGACGAGGCGCATAATAAGTTCATTGTATGGATATCCTCTTTCTTGTCACCTGTTTTGGAGCCGCTGTTGTAATCTTTCTCTGGCTGCGCGATCTCCGGATCTACGGAAGGACCGGATTGCCACTCTATCGGAGGGCAGCACTCCGGGGCGTGATCTGGATGGCGCTTGCTTCTGTGGGGATTGCTTTTGCCTTCTTCGGCCAGCCATTCCTTGGAATCGGTCTTGTACTGGCAGCACTCTATCTCCAGGGGAGAGATGAGCGGGAGAAGATCTGGACCAGCGAAGGGAATATGAACCGGTTCTTTGGTGCAGTGAAGACAAAGAGGAGATAATAAACAGGTGATAGATGATGATCCAGAAACCACGAGGGACACGGGATTTCTTCCCGGATGAGCTGGAAACACGGAGGAGTGTCGAGCAGACGATGAGGGGAGCCGTCTCCCGCTGGGGGTATCGTGAGGTTTCCACCCCTCTGTTTGAGAATCTTGAACTCTTCACCCTCCGTTCCGGTGAGGGTATCATCGGGGAGATGTATGCGTTCCAGGATAAAAGCGGCCGGGATATTGCACTCCGTCCCGAACTGACAGCTCCCGTGCTGCGGATGTATGTGAATGAGGCAAAGGTGCTGAACAAGCCGGTCCGCTGGTACTATTTCGGGGATTGTTTCCGGTATGAACGGCCGCAGAAGGGGAGATACCGGCAGTTCTGGCAGTTTGGAATTGAGCTTGTCGGTGCGGATTCTGCCATGGCCGATGCCGAGGTGATGGCGGTTGGCTATGACCTGTTGAAGGCTGCCGGTGTGTCATTTGAGCTGCGTGTCGGCGACCTTGCGATGATGCGGAGCATGCTTGCCGGACTGGAAACTGATCTCCAGAAAAAGGTCAGGGGGTGCCTTGACAAACGGGAATATGGGGCACTGGAGGATCTGGGGCTTGGGGGAGATCTGGTAGAATCACTGACGGCGCTCATCGAGTCAAAGACACTGGATGATGCATTTGCGATCACCGGTGCCATACCTGAGGAAGAGCGGATCCGGGCGACCTTTGCAATGCTTGATGCACATGAGGTGCAGTATGTGCAGAACTTCGGGATTGCACGCGGCCTTGACTATTATACCGGATGCGTCTTCGAGGCATTTGCTGAGAATCTCGGTGCCGAGAACCAGATCATGGGCGGAGGGGCATACCGCCTTGCCCACCTCTTCGGCGGCGAGGAGACACCCTCTGTCGGGTTTGCGATCGGGTTTGACCGCATAATGGTCTCTCTCGGAGAAAAAACAGCAGAGAGAGAACTGACTGTTGCAGTTGCTGCAACCCCCGACGGGCGAATCTTCGGGATCACGGTGGCTGCTGCCTTCCGAAGAGCCGGGATCCGGACGATTACTGATCTCATGGGAAAGAGCCTCTCTGCACAGCTCTCGCAGGCGGCAAAACATGCTGATTTTGTGGCTGTGATCGGCGGCCGCGAGGCTGAAGCCGGGATGGTGACAGTACGGGATCTGGCATCCGGCAGCCAGCAGACCGTCTCGCTTGAGGAGGCTGTTGCCGGGGTGGTTGGCAGTGGTACTTGCTGAGGAACTCGCAAAACAACAGAAGAGTATCAGTGTTGCAGAGTTCTTTGAGAAGAACAAGCATCTCCTCGGGTTCGATTCCCCGATCCGGGGTATTATCACCACGCTGAAGGAGGCGATCGATAATGCCCTTGATGCCTGTGAGGAGGCGGCCGTCCTCCCTGACATTCTGGTGATCATTAAGAAGACACCATCAGGGACATTTACGATCGCAGTCGAGGATAACGGTCCCGGCATTATGCCCGAGCAGGTGCCGTTTGTCTTTGGGAAACTGCTGTATGGATCACGGTTTCACCAGGTCCGCCAGAGCCGTGGGCAGCAGGGGATCGGGATCTCAGCAGCAGTCCTCTATGCGCAGCTGACAAGTGGCATCCCTGCAACGGTGATATCGCGCACCAGCGCAAAGACGAAGGCTCACCGGTTCACCCTGATGATCAAAACCCAGACAAATGAGCCGGATGTACTCTCCCACGAAGAGATCGACTGGGCACTTCCGCATGGCACCAGGATTGAGCTTGAGTTTGAAAGCTCGATCTCTGCAAAGAAGCGGCTGCTTGAGTACCTGAAGTATACCTCAATCGTCAATCCCCATGCCCGGTTCAGAGTCGAGATCGATGGAGAGACCACCAACTTTGAACGGGTCTCCGGGGAGGTGCCCCCCTGCCCACAGTCCATCAAGCCTCACCCGTACGGCATCGAGTTTGGTATTTTGAAACGGATGGCTGCTGTGAGTGAGACACCTGTGGATCTCTTCCTTCAGGAGGAGTTCTCCCGTGTCGGGAAGAAGACGGCAACAGAGATTCTGGCTCATGCCGGAGTGAAGGGATCCCTGAAAGCTTCCCGGCTGGAACCGGGTGATCTGAAGAAGCTCCTCTCTGCAATGCAGGAGGTGAAGATCCCCGCACCCCCTGCCTCCACCTGCCTCTCCCCGATTGGAGAGGAACTGATCCTCTCCGGACTTGAAAAAGAGTTTGCACTCGATTTTGTGAAGTCACGGAGCCGGGCACCGGGTGTCTTCTCGGGCCACTCATTTGTGGTTGAGGCGGCAATCGGGTATGGTGGCCGGCTTGAGGCAGATGGTTCGGCCCGGATCCTCCGGTTTGCCAACCGGGTGCCGCTCCTGTATCAGCAGGGAGCCTGTGCGATCACCCAGTCGGTTGCCTCGGTGAACTGGAAGAGCTATGGGATCGCACAGTCCGGCCTCCCGATCGGCCCGATCCTGATCCTCGTGCATATCGCCTCGACGAATGTCCCGTTCACCAGTGAGAGCAAGGATGCGGTTGCGTCCATCCCGGAGATCGAAAAGGAGATAGTCCTTGCACTCCAGGAGCTCGGCCGCGACCTGAAGGCCTTCCTCTCGCGGCGTGATCGGAACCGGATTGCAGAGGATCGTGCCCGTGCAGTCTGTGCAATCATCCCGGATATCGCCCGCAAAGTTGCAGAGGTTGTGGAGAAACCGGTTCCCGAGACTGCCGCAATCGAGGGGCGGATCATGCGGCGGGTGGTGGTGAAACGGGAACTCCTTGATGGGAAGGTGCAGATCCGGATAGACAACCACACCACAAAACCAGTTGAACTGACACTCTATGATATCTCTCCGGATACCGGGGAAGGAGCAACGGTTGCCCCGGATTTTTCGTCTGAACTTGACGGCGAGGTGACGAAGTGCTGGCGGGTCACAGTTGAGCCCACATCATCATGGGCAACAGCATATCCGGGTACCGGGGGCGGGAGCCTGACGGTGCAGGGGATGGATGAGTCAAAGATGGTGGTGATGGATTGTGAGGAGTGAGAGAGTAACGGAGGGTTGATTTGGCCATGGGAGAGGGCGAGCCTTATAATATGAGGATGTTTTGTCTAAGGGTGCTCCCTTCCGTATAGTCATGAGTTTCATGAGAAATTCGTCCGGGGGAAGTCCTGATTGTCGAATGAGAGGTATAAAGAGATAGCTTCATGGAGACGTTCAATCAATTCCTCGTATGTCTTTGCCTGAGTGAAACATCCCGGGAGCGTTGGGATCGAAGCATAATAGTAGCCATCCTCGTCCTTTTCAATAAGGCAATAATATTTCATGATGAGTGTATGGGGGGTTAGAGAAGACATATAGGTTTGCTCCCACAGGTTTGCTCTTTGGATCAAACTCTTTGGATCTGAATGGTCAGACAGATGAGAAACGGAAACTGCGAGATGGAAAGGATGTGGTAGAGAGCAACCTCTTTTCAAAGGGATTATTTAAAGGCATTTGCGTCCTGATCAGAGATGAGATATGAAGCCAGGTGAAGGATGAATACATATTCAGGGACGCGCCAGTTTTAAGAAGTCCACTCTGGTAAAATCACGATCATTTGTGGCGAAATAATCAATCTGATGTTTCTGTGCTGAAGCAGCATGGAGGGCATCTGAGAACAATAACCCATAATTCTGTGAAATTCCAAGTGCCTCCTTTAGAATATTAGAGGTATCGAGGACAATGAGGTTGTACTCAGCCAGAATATCTCTTGTGATAGAATAGGGGGCATCCATATTCGTTAGAATTCCGGGATTTTGTTTGATATAGACTATCGCGTCGCGTGGAGAGAGTTGCTTTTCGGTATAAATCTGGGTGAGCATGGCCTTGTGAAAAAACTCATCAATGACAGTAGAATTGATATATCCGATGATCTCTTCAGCCTGAATCTTTTCAAGGAGTGTTTCGGATGAATGTGAGAACCGGGTAGTGCTAAACGCATAGAGAAGAATATTTGTATCGAGAAATACAGATCCCTCGTTAATTTCGTCGATGTGCATCAGTATAACTCTTCAAGGTCTTTTTCGGCAAGATCGAGGATGAATTCTTCAGGGGCAGTAAGCCGGATTTTTTTTTTGGTTCTTCTTTTCAACCTGACAATCACCCTTTCCCCCCCATTCTCCAAAGGCTGATCCAGATGGATTGTTGTATTGTTAATCAGTCTTCCATCCACTTCTACCGGCATAACACCACTTCAGGATTTATTATGAAGGCGGAGCATATAATAGTGACTCCTCTCCATTTCTGAGCAGATAAAACCTTTTGAAAAGCAAATTCACGATATATACACCCCTATTTCAATGCTATCTGGTCATCACGGTCTGAACGATTGTTCCGAGAGGAGAGATGCAGACACCATTATGTTGGCGCGATAGCGCCCTAATCCCCACAGCGGTGCGAAAAGCACCGCTCGGTGACCGAATGGTCGCCTACCCCGAGGACGGAGCGGGGATGGCGGTGCCCCCCGCGGAGTCAGAGTGGGTCAGTAGAGCGAGTCAATGTTCAGATGGATCCCGTGTCCGGGCAGACCACCCTTATCAGGGTAGACTTTTAAGTTGACAAAATACCTATTATTGTCAGGCTATGGGAGATGCCTGTGTGGTACAGTGATGAAATCAGACATTCAGTTCATCAAAGAAGATCTTTCAGAAATAAAACATATGCTCCATGAGTTGATTCTGCACCACGAAGCAGGAGGAATGATGAAGCTATCGAACCGTTCCTTACACCAGTATCTACAGGATGAACCGGATATCTATACGCTTGATGATGCAAAGGTTGTATACCGGTGAAAGGAGTATTAATAATACCCATATGACTTCCTTTTCCGTTTCTGGGAGTAATCTTCAACGAAAAGTGCTTTGCGAGTATATGTGTCTTGCACGTAGCAATACCAGTTAAGGGGTTGTCTGGACCTTTTCAGGTGAGCGCATATCAGAGGATGCGGTCTGCTAATATGGTGCGATCACAAAGTGTTTTTCCGTCCAGACAAAAGCTTATTACTCTACAGAAAGGAGAGATCAACTATCATGACCAGTTTTGGTGTTGTCATTGAACAGAACGATGATGGCTATTTCGCTCATATACCTGCGATCCAGGGGTGCTATGCACAGGGTGACACCTATGAGGAGGTGCTCACCAATATACAGGAAGTACTTCACCTGATTCTGGAAGAGGGCAGGGCAGATCGGTGTAACAGGCCAGCAGAATCCATAGAAGGTTTACACTATAAGTAGTTTGGATCAGACCTGTATTCCTGCACGGGTGAGGGCTTCCTTAATGGAGGTGAGTTCTTTTCTGATCTCCTTGAATTCGTCATTGAGATATGATCGGGTATCTTTTCGGAGGAAGGTGATCTCATCTCTGGTCTCTTTTCCGATCTCGATCACCTGATCTTGTTTGTCGATCATCTGATCCTGCTTATCAAGCATCTGATCTTGTTTATCGATCATCTGATCCTGCTTATGTAACATCTTATCTTGCTTATCCAGAGTCTGGTACTGCAGGTCCCGAGTTGACTTTGAGACTTCAAGAGTTTCATGCATGATGGTGACAACATAATCAATCCGCTCAAAGAGCTCCTCCTGGACGTCTCCCCGAATAATTGTGAACTTTGGAAACTCGCCGGTTGCCTCCTGCCAGGTCACGTTACAGGATGTAACTTCAATTGGGTACCTGACGATATCGATACCATGAATCAACGCCTGAAGGAGATCTTCCCTTCCTTCGGCAACGATCTCAACCTCCCCTGATTCAAGATCCCGTACATACCCGGTAATACCTGTCCCGAATATCTCTTTCCGTACATGTTCCCGGAACCCAGCTTTTTGAACATAGCCATCAACGATGACATGTATACGCTTCATTACATCTACCATGGAAGAGGAAGATAAAATAGTTTCTTCCGGCCGGGGGCTGCGGGGATCAGAGATGTCAAAATTGAGCCTTATTACAGCGATCTCTGATTATATGAGCCGGAAAACACAACAGCTGACCGCCGCTGACAGCATAATCGATGTGAAACAGAAGTCATAGAACAGAAGTCATAGGGAGCATAGCCTCTCTTTCGCTGACTCCCGGATCTCGCGGGTTTCTGCTTTCAGCATATCAAGTACCCCTGCATGCCTTGTATGCCTCAACCCTCCGGCAAATTCCTGTATGTTGCCTGTTTTTTGTACCATCAGATACTCGGCTCCATCGTGGGAGCTGTCATGCTCATCTTTCATCTGTTTCATCTGCCATCTGTTTCATCTGCCATCTGTTTCATCCCCTCAAATCTTCACGTACTCAAAACTCCCCCCAGTCCGGCATCGGTGGAGAGCCGGAACGCCTTTTGGAAGCGATCTTTGCCGTCTCAACCATGTGCAGATACTCTTCCCTGGTCAGCGGGAAGTGATGACGGTTTGCAAGGAGCTGATTGATGAAAGCAGATTGTTCTCTGCTCCAGACCTTATTTGGAACTCGCCTCACCCATTCAGCAGATCTCAGAACAAACCAGATCCGCTCCTCCCGGATCTGCTCCCGGTGTTTCTGATCAGGCGGATTCATAGGTCACTCCAAATGACTGACAGAAATTCTGTAACAACTTTTCATCAATGACATCGCGGCAAACATTCCGAATAAAGATGGCATCTTCGATATCCTTCTGGCTACCCAGCCATAATTTGTATGCAATCTGGATTTCAAGAGGACTAATAAAAAAGGTCCTACCATTAATTATAAGTTGGATTCGTTTTTCGTATGAGTATGCATCAGATTCATTTTTTATAAATTTTATCTCAATATTAGGAATAAATGTATCCTTTTCACAAAGCCGGATTCCATATCCTGAAGAAAGAAAAGAATAAAGCCCTTCTGCATCCTCGGCATTAAGAAACTCAAAACCATGATCGATGCAGGCATCATGAAGAGAATGGAATGAGGAGTAACTACATACCGGGATCAACAGATCGATATCTTCTGTGCTCCTTGTTCTTCCAAAGAGTATTGCAACATATCCGCTGATGATTGTATATGGAGAATAGTCTTCCAGAATATCAAGAAAGCGACAGACAAATAGATCCAGCTCAGACAGTTCACGACCATCAATAAAAAGCGTTGTCCCCTCTGCTCGAAGCTCCATATCATCCGTTTCGGATGAAAGACAATAATCCTTTTGCCTCTTCTCCATATTTCTAACCCTGAAAATACCAGTGCTAGAACAAAAACTGATTAGATTCCATTATATCAGGATGATGGGAGACGAATATTGCGCTTTGCGGACTTACGTCAGTGTAATCGATTGAGAGAGGGAAAGTGATACAATCAACTAGATCTGGGCGCGATAGCGCCCTAATCCTCATGGCGGTGCGAAGAGCACCGCTCGGTGACCGGATGGTCGCCCACCCCGAGGACGGAGCGGGGATGGCGGTGCCCCCCGCGGAGTCGGAGTGGGTATTTTCCAATTCAGGGCAGCCAATTCTTGTGTCTATTCAGAGTATCCAATCATGGCATCCAATCGACGATTACCTCCCGACAGAGTTTTTATCTCCCAGTTGAATAGAGATAGTACGAGGACTTCCCTATGACACATGCCTCACGGATACCCATCCCACGTAAGGAGATCGCAGCCTTCTGCAGGAAGTATCATATTCGGAGTCTGGCCTTATTTGGATCAGTTCTCAGGGAAGATTTTTCAAAAGGGAGCGATATCGATATTCTCATTGAGTTTGAAGAGGACAAAACACCCGGATTCTTTACAATTTTTTCAATGGAAGAGGAATTATCTGAAATCTTTGGAGGAAGGAAGATCGATATCAGAACACCGGAAGAGCTGAGCAGGCATTTCAGGGATGACGTAACAGATTCGTGCGAAGTCTGCTACAAGGCATCCTGACTGAGCTTCTTTACCAACCCGATCTTGCATCACAAAAGGCGCGATAGCGCCATAATCCCAACAGCGGTGCGAACAGCACCGCCCGGTGACCGGATGGTCGCCAACCCCGAGGACGGAGTGGGGATGGCAGTGCCCCCCGCGGAGTCGGAGTGGGTCAATGTTCATAGGGATATATCAATAGTGATGAAAAGGAGAGAGGATATTGGAAGAGTGAACAATATCTGAGCGATGGAACAATCAGGCAGCTATTTCGTTGAGTGTGTACGGGATATGCATGGTTAGTTCTGTATACTGTAACCACCAACAAATCTCAATATAAACTGATACTCGTCAGGAAAATGCACCCATACACCAGAGGAAACCACATTGAAAGAAATATCAGAGAGCGATCACAAAAAGAACACCCATACAATCGGCCGCCTCGTTGAGATAGCACAGCAGTGGTACGACCAGATATCTGATGGCGAGATCCCCTCGATCAGGCTGCCGACCCGGACGAAGCAGAATATCGCCTATGACGAGGCAAGTGATGTCTGGAAGTACGGGGAGAAGGAGAGCACCCGTGCCGCAACGACTGCACGGGGTGCGACTCATCTGCTGAAGATGGCATATACCATCGGTTTTCTTAAAGAACAGCTCCTCCAGAACCGCTCATCGACGCTGAGGGAGATGTACTATATCTCGGAGTCCTGGAAGAAGGCGAAGTTCACCGCACAGGACGAGAGCAACTATCTGGTCGAGGATCTCGAGATCGTCACGCATGTTGAACGGGAGGCCTTCCATCTCCGGCCTGAGGAGGACGGGGCTTCGATCTTTGGTCCTCTTAGACTCCGGGAGACGACCCGCCGTGGGATCCGCGAGATCCACTGCCGGGACGATGTCGGCGAGGCCGGATATTCGATCCCAAATAATGTCGCGAGCGTCGATCTGATCGACCATGATGCGAAGTTCGTCATCGCGATGGAGACCGGCGGTATGTATGCCCGTCTCCAGGAGAACGGCTTCGACGAGGAGTTTAATGCGATCCTCGTTCATCTCAAGGGGCAGCCGGCCCGGTCGACCCGGCGGATGCTGAAGAAGCTGAACGAGGAGCTGAAGCTCCCGATCCTCATCTTCACCGACGGCGACCCCTGGAGTTACCGGATCTATGCCTCGGTCGCCTACGGCTCGATCAAGAGCGCCCATATGTCTGAGCTCCTCGCCACCCCGGCAGCCCAGTTTGTCGGCGTCCAGCCCTCGGATATCCGGGATTATGACCTGCCCGCCGACACCTTAAGCGAGCAGGACATCGCCGCCCTCAAGGCGGAGCTCACCGATCCCCGGTTTGCGACCGACTACTGGAGGGAACAGATCAATCTCCAGTTGTCAATGGGGCTGAAGTCGGAACAGCAGGCGTTTGCGGCCCGGGGGCTGGACTTTGTGACGGGGGAGTATCTGCCGAAGAGGTTGAGAGAGATGGGGGTTGTTTGAGGGTATTGTGTAAAAAAGGTGAGTAGTACATGAAAGGAATATCGAGCGGGCACGGTTGTGATCAGGGATTATGTCTATTCTTTTGCCGATAAAAGAAGGCTTTCCTTTTCATCCGGATGTATAAACCAAGCACCAGCAATAAAGGGATTTCAATAATCTCGTGAAGAGGAAATGTCCAATGGATAACGCTCTTCTTAATCAGATTATTGAAACTTGAATTTTTCTCCAGAGATCCGTTTCGAAGAAACTGATCAGCCTCACCAATATTCCAGCAATATAATGGAGCAGTGATACCACCAATAAGCCGAATATTATAATCTGACTCCGGTCCATACCATTGGTTACCAGTACCATTCTGAACATGGTTGTAATGATGATTCTGGTGATACACAGACACCGTATCTGTTAAGTTAATAATTGGAATTCTTTGCATACTACAGTGATAGATAAACCAGTTATCCCAACACATTCTCCCAACAAGGAACGGAAGCATATGGATAGAATTCTCTCTCCGAAAAACAATGTAATCAATACCCCATAACCCCTGGCGCATCCCATTTTCCTTAAAAACCTGATCTAACTCTGCTTCCCATACTGAAGGATCAGGTGACAGGGGTTTATTGAAGTCGATGTTGAGTCGCTCACCAATGCATACGAACTCGGGAAGATCAATAGCATTAACCGCCTCGATAAACGTGTTCAACAAGATAATATCTGTATTAATATAACACAATAGATCATTTTTTGCATGCTGCTGTGCTAAGAGAAATGCATCATCCAGAAATGGCGTACCATAGTCATTTCTTTTAATATTCGGAATATGTGTCAGCCCAAATTCCTGGCAGATTTCCTGAATTCCCGGCTCATCTCCAAAGAGAATAATATCGCAGTCCGGGTGGAGCTGGGTCCAGCTCAGAATGGCGTTTCTCTGGATAACACCAATATGACCTTCAAATGGTTTGGGAATTGAAAATAGTGTTAACATTCCACTCCATTATCTAAAGTGTCAGATGACTATTTAACATTGGCTTTTCAGTATGGTGCGATCATTTGCCATAAAAACCCCTATCAAAATAGGATTAATTCTTAACCTCATTGACAGGGTGTCGACATCGGTGATGAAAAGGTGCTAGAAGACGTCTCATTTATTGTTTAAAATACTCAAATATATTTTTTTTGTTTCACTAGCTGTCTTTTCCCAGCTGAAACATTTTTCTCTCTCAATCCCTTTCCGAGATAATTCTTTTCTATATTCACAATCATATAGAACCTTATTAGCAGCTTCAATAAGTGATGTGCGATCTTCTGGATCAAAATAACATGCAGCATCACCTCCAATTTCTGGAAATGAACTCGTATTACTCAGGATTGAAGGACATCCACAAGAAAAGGCTTCAAGAATTGGTAACCCAAAACCCTCATATAATGAAGGAAAGACAAAAGCTTGTGCATTTGTATAGAGAATTTTAAGAATATAATCATCTGGTTTTACATAACACATTCTTGACTGTATACCGATTTTTTTAAATAGAGATAATTCTGCGAGAGTAAAAGGACCCCCGCCTGCGCAGTAAATAAATAATTCTTTATCTTTCTTTAGTATAGGGGCAAAGGAGGAGCAAAAAAATTGAAAATTTTTATACCTAGTCCTATTTCCAACAAATAAAATATAACGCTTATCCAATCCGCCAACCTTTGTATTCTGAGTTTTAACATTATTTAACGGGTTTCCATGATAAATCACATGGATTATCTCAGAATCAATATTATAGATATCAATAATATCCTTTTTTGTATTTTCGGATATTGCAATGATTTTTTCAGCTCCCTTAAGTAACTGGCTCTTCCACGGTTTTGATTTATCAAAAAATGAGAAGGATTCGGGGAACAACTCATGAGTCATATCATGGACAGTTAATACGTATGACTTTCCTTGCAAGTACCTTAAAAAGTATGGATTATAATATGTCGGATGAAATAGATCATAGTTCTTTTTTTTTATTAATTGCAATGATTCACGTTGGTTAATCGCTCCAAACATTACCGGATTTGCGTATTTAATCCAATGAGTATGTAAAAGTGTGAAGATTTTAGGATATATATCAGTAATATTTGAGCAATACTTAAGTAGGGACTTCCTGACATGTAAATTTTCATTATTTGAGGATCGTAGTGCAAGGGTAAAATCGATCTCTCCATCAATGGAGAATTTATCCATTAACTCACAAAAATATCTGGATATGCCACCATACTTTTGCAATGAAAACGCTTGGTGATCATATAATATTTTCATTCAAATTCCTCCATTCTTTTATTATACACCATATCATCAAATGTTTTACTCTTCATTGTAATGAGGATTATTGGATAGATCATCCAATAAAACAATGATATTAATGACAAATAAAATTTATTAAAATTTTTCTTGGTCAAGATATGAACATTTTTTACCGAATAATAATTCAACTGAAACTGCTTAGCAATTAGCTCTAAAGCCTCATGTGAATAAAAAGAAACATGTTGTCCATGCTCCAACCCATAATACCACCATTCATTAAGCAGGGGAACAGGATGTGGAAGCAACTTTGTGGTAAAAATAATATTGTTTGATATTGAAACCATTTTTGTTATGTCCTCAAGGGGTTCAATAAAATGTTCAAAGCTTTCAAATGATGTAATAACATCTATTGTATGATCATCTGAATATTCAAAACCCCGGGCAAAGAGGTTTGAGGTATGTGGATCGTACCAATAAAAATCAAATCCCACATCTCTCATTATACGAGTGAAAATACCATATCCTCCTCCATAGTCCAGGTGACTAGCTCTTTTTGAGAAAAGGATATAGATGATACATGATACAATGACAGAAACCATAATATTTCTTTTAATAATTCCCGTATCTGTCATATTAATTGGATTTTTATATGCCTGATCTAACCAAATCGGATAATCGGTGCATAAAAATTTACATTCCGGGCACTGATAATAATTCGTAAAATATTTTTTAAGGATATATCCGGAAAAGAGTTGATTCATTTCGGTTTTGCATATTTTACAGACCCTATTCATAATCATCCCGAAAACTAATTTAATCTTGATGCATATCAAATATCAATTCGTGAATTCCATAATAAAACCAATATTAATTAAATCATACTAGGAATTATTGATTAATTTGAGTCATGGGCCTACATTTATTAGACCTTTTATTATCCTGAATGCTTTTCGTAAAGGATTACCACCTGAAAAGCTATTCTCTTCGGTATAATAATCGGCGTTATAATTCTGATGAATGTATTTTGGATGTATTAGGGGAAATTCCATCCTCTCACATCTAATGTTTGCACATTCGTTTTTCCTCTTTGTATGAACCGCTTCAGGACCAAAGCCAATATTCGCTACCAGGTTTTTGCTGGGTAGAATTGTTAATTGGTTTTGTATCCAGCTGGTAAATAACCACTGGTAATCCCAGGTTCCATTATCCCCACGATACGTTTTATCAAATATATATTTCCAATAATGGTAGATATAAATATTTTTGAAGAAGTATCGCCATAAATGACCATCACGGATTTCAGGCCATAATGCCATTGTAACATCATAATTATTCCAGGCACGTCGCCATGATGCCCATCCCCAGATGTGAGTATATTTTGAAAAATAATAACTATCTTGAGATATTTGTTTTCCAAATTGGAAGTTATTCCCACTTATCATGGCGATTCGATTGTCATCTTTATATTTTTCAAGGAGTTCCTGGCAAAATTGGAAAAAACTTTCATCAGGATAACAATCATCTTCAAGAATAATTCCCATCTCTTCATGTTCAAAGAACCAGGTTATTGCACTACTAACAGCATGCTTACATCCAAGATTAGTATCGCGAAAGAGTGTTTTCACCTCACAATCCCAGTTAATCGATCCAATCACGAGATCTCGAACAGCTTGAACTTTCTCTTTTTCACCCACTCGATCTATTCTTGCTCCATCAGCAGCAATATACAATCGTGGGGGTTGTGCTCTACGAATAGCTTCAAAAACCTGCATGGTAGTGTCAGGCCTGTTGAATATAAGAAAAAGGACTGGTGTGCGTAATCTTTTTGTGTCAGATACATTTCCTGATTCACTCATTGACAAGAATCGCCTCAAAGTAATCAATGGTTTTCCTTAATCCATCTTCCAGTTTTACAAATGGTTTCCACCCCAGCTTTTCCTCCGCGAGATCTATAACCGGCTTTCGCTGCATTGGATCATCTTCCGGGAGTGGTTTGTATAGTACAGAACTCTTTGATCCGGTCATTGAGATAACCAACTCTGCCAGTTCAATGATTGAAAATTCACAAGGGTTGCCAAGGTTTACAGGGCCCGTAAAACCTTTCTCAGTCTTCATCATTCTGACCATCCCTTCAATGAGATCATCGATATAACAAAAGCTTCTGGTCTGTTGTCCATCACCATATACTGTTATATTTTTGTTTTGAAGAGCCTGAACGATAAAGTTACTCACGACACGCCCATCATTTGGGTGCATCCTTGGGCCATAAGTGTTGAAAATACGAACCACTTTGATATCAAGCCTATGCTGTCGATAATAGTCAAAGAACAGCGTCTCAGCACACCGTTTCCCCTCATCGTAACAGGCACGAGGACCAATCGGGTTGACATTCCCACGATAACTTTCAGGTTGGGGATGGATGGTCGGATCGCCATACACCTCACTGGTTGAAGCCTGAAGAATGGGAATATGAAGTCTTTTTGCAAGCCCCAACATATTAATTGCCCCAATCACACAAGTCTTTGTGGTCTGTGCCGGGTTGAACTGGTAATGGACCGGACTTGCTGGACAGGCAAGATTATAGATCTCATCCACTTCAACATACAGAGGAAATGTAATATCGTGGCGCAGGATCTCAAATCTTTTGTCATCAAGGAGGTGTGCAATGTTCTGACGGCTACCTGTGAAGTAGTTATCCACACAAAGGACTTCATGTCCATCTTTGAGGAGCTTTTCACAGAGATGTGAGCCAATGAAACCAGCTCCACCGGTTATGAGGGTATGAGTTGCCATAATATAAACACCAATAATTCTTAAAAGCATCCAATCATTGATTATCCAACCACTTTTTATATTCCATAATATCCTTTACATGAGAAGAGGCCTCCATCATAGAAATCGTTGGATTATCTATCCACTTGACGACATATGATATTGAGCCGTCTAGGATCCTTGCTGTTTTTTTATGTAGAGGACCTAATATATATATTGGTAGAGCCAGGATTGTTATTGTTGAAAGTAAATATACAACAACCGAATAACAATTATTTCTTAGGAGAATTTCTTTAAACATGGATATTTGTTTACTCTTATTACGTGACAATATTAGTTGATTAAAAACTCGGGAGAAAAGAATTATTTTAAAAAGGGATGAATCAATAAATTTATATTCATTAAATTGACGTAAATTATGAGTTTGTAGTAGGGCTTGCCAGAAGTAAATACTACCACTTCCAAATGAGAAGTCACCAGCAAGATAATTATATTCAAGTTCGCTATTGTTTATTTTTTCTATATACTCTTGTTTTAACAAACCCAAATCTTTATTTATCTCAGCTTCCTTAGCATCCCGTTCTCCTTTACTGACTGCCATTCCTGCACTTTTTGGAGATGTACCGACCCACCCCAGTGGAATATATGACATTAAATATTGTTTATCTAAACTACATGCTATTGCAGCAAGATTTGCATCCTGGGGATGAGTAATAAACAATTGCCCCTTTTGTTTCTGTTTTGCCTCAGCAATCAAATCACGGTGGAAAAGCGAAGTCGTATACATTTGTGGTAAATCAAAATATGACTGAGAAATCAAAAGAGCCTTAATAACTTCATATCGAAAATTTAATTTTTTTATAGCATTTCTTGCATGATAACCCACCGCTTTATCACCAAAAATAAAATCACAACCTTTCCAGAAAAAATAAGCCCTTTCCGACATTATTGCTCTTAGATTTGTTTTATATGCAATTAAAGTAAGCTTATCAGCTAAGGCAAAGAAGTATGGCTGAAGTCCATCATCCTGTCCTACAAATATCAGCCACTCTCCCTGAGCATGAGAAAGTGCCCATTCCCAATGTTCTGTCATACTTAATGGTTCATGTGGTTCAATTACAATCACATTAGGGTGAGATGATAGGGTGGCTAAATACTCTTTTGATCCATCCGTAGAATGATCATCACTGATGATAAGCTCATAGTTCCTGTAGTCCTGACTGATAATTGTGTTTACACAGGTAGGAAGATATTTCCCTCCATTTCTTGCGGGGATGATAATTGAGTATTTGGGCTTAGATTGTTGCATTATGAAACACTCTTTACGTTTTAGTATTATAAGCTGTGGCAATTATTCTTGCATTATTTAACTTGCCTGAGTAGCAATCAATCTCGTATGTATGAGATCTATTAATATTATCCATCAACCACTATCTCACTTTGACATTACTAATAATCGTTCATAAACAATTTTTAGCAGGCTGCTGAAGTTATTATCATAACTTTACATATTCTTCTGCCATGGTATTAATACCCAATGATTTAACCCTCCTAAAACAAATATTCAATGCGTATACATCCAAAGTGGGTTCCAAAATAATTATCCAATTATTCGCTAATACTGACAATTGATAAGTAAAGAGGTTTATTACTATGAAACAAATACAAGGCGTAAAAATCAAACATTTAAGAATAATCCCAGATGAACGCGGTTGGCTTATGGAGATCCTGCGCTGTGATGACGATATCTTTCAACAGTTTGGTCAGGTATATTGTACAACCGCCTATCCAGGAGTTGTGAAGGCATGGCATTACCATAAAAAACGCCTCCTCGCTATTTTATGTGGGTAGTTTAAAATCCAGCTTCCCCAGTTTCAAATAGATCGTGGCTATAAGATACTTCGTTGATCGATATCCTCTTGCAGCTGTTTTTGCTGACTCAATCAAGCTATTCAACCCCTCCAAAAGACCATTCGTTATGCGATATCTGAAATAGTTCGCAATACCATTCCAGTGACTCTTCAACGTTTTTGCAACTTTTATCATCGGAACTAACTTACTGTGAGTTGCCCAGAAATACCATCGTTTGAAGTAGGCTTCTGCAGATTGCTGACTGTCAAGTGACCAGAGCATTTGGAGCGAGAGTTTGAGATTATAGGCTCGTGAGGTCTTGAGATTCATATCTTTTAAGGAACCAAGCTGTTTCTGTTGTTTTACAGTCAGATTATGCGGATTCTTTAGCCAGATGTATCGGGTCTTCTTCAACGACTTATTGGTCCCCTGTTCTTCACGTCGTACATCATCCAAGCCACTGTTCACCAACTTCATGATATGGAATTTATCGTATATTATTGCTGAATTCGGGAAAGTCGTTCGTATTCCTTTGATATAAGCAGGTGACATGTCACAACAGATGCTCTCAATCTTTTCAGGATCACCATGATGAGCAACAAAGTCCTGGTAAAATGATGTGAGAGCATCTGAACTCCGACCTTCACACACATGGATGATCTTCGATTGGTCAAGATCTGCAACTACTGTGATGTACGTATGACCTTTTGCACTGGACTTATCATCAATGCCGATGGATACGAAATCACAGAAATCCTCGTCCTTTCGAGCTTCTTGAACATAATGGTGGATAATACGCCATATCCGTGTATCATGTTCATCGATCAGTTTAGCAACGTTTGCAACAGGCATATCCTCAGCCATCAGCAGGATCATTGCATCCATCAGAAGCGTAAATCCACTCTGCTTCCTGGCCCAGGGAACGTGTACCTGGTGGACTCCACATGATTCACAGATCACACGAGGTACGCGGCAATGGAGATACGTCTTGTTTTGAAAGAAGTTGAGATGACGCCAGATTTTTTCATTGGTATCATGAACAGGTTTTCCTCCCGTTCCACATTCTGGGCAGTCAAATTTTGACCCCTGAACAAAGTCAATCCAGATATCCAATCTTCGTTCATTTTTGTCAAATTCCACCTGTTTGACGACCCATGGATCTTGAAGATTAAGAGCCAATGTGAACAGTTCTTCGTGCATGATTCTGACACCAGTTGACAAATTGTTGACTCGTACCCTATTTAAAACCCACACGGATCAGCGAAGAGCCTAAAAAACAGACTGACAACTTCACCTGTATTCATGGTATGATGAAGGTAGCGCTTTATGACGCTCGTCCCGATTCCCCAACCTATCAAACACTTATGGAGCTATTTATCGGGGAGAAGAACCCGATTTTTGTTAGTGTGCCACCAGGTGTCAACGTCGGTCTAGAAATCCCTAACTGCGTCGGAATAATTCTCCCCACCCCACTTAAATCTATCGTCAATTCTCTGTCAAACATTAGGATACCTCTATTCTGCCGATTCATGCTTGTTCACCCATAATTTGTGGTTCTTTCTGTCTTTCATACGATAACTCTCTCCCCGGATATTCACCGTTCTACAGTGATGCAGGATTCGATCCAGAAGTGCTGCAGCAATCACCTGATCCTG